>JAEEGI010000351.1_pt1 | contig 170048 bp, 114 predicted proteins | sample 8958751 | NCBI WGS metagenome assembly JAEEGI01 (sample SAMN16246545, study PRJNA631951) | gut metagenome | biome: gut microbiome; feature: rumen; material: KS-attached | host: Bos | place: Iran: Karaj | collected 2018-10 | reverse complement strand
AGGACGAGAGGATGTTATCTCGAAGCCGGGCGAATAGGTATAGAGGTCGCCCTTGTGCAGCGTAAGTTCGCTATTATTATATAATATGGTTAGCCAGCCCCGCGTGACAATCGTATAGATATAGCACGACAAGAAGCCGTGCGTCTCGTTCGCGCCGAATGACAACTCCGCGTTAGTCTCCAGACAGATAACGTTTCCATCCCATTCCCCTTCGGGTACGGGCAGGTTCCTCAGTTGCCAAAATTCTTTCAAGCTGTACATAATCACAATATTTGGGGGCAAAAAAACAAGAAAAAACAAGTTTTTTGTTTTTTCGAACGAAAGTACCTTATCTAAAAGGTACGAAGAAAATTTGTGGAATCCCTAAAACGATGTCCTCGCTACGTATCACGGGGACAGACCCCCTGATAGATAAAAAGTACACAAAAGGGACGGTTCCTTTTGTGTACACAGGGCGATAAAAGCCTGTGGGGTTAGGTTGGTTAGGTCTTTTTGAGAAAACTCTTTCCTGAAACAGGTACCAGTCCCCGATGGCTTAGATTTTACTTTACGCTTCTTATTTATTCACGTATTTACGTCCTTTATAGATGACGATACCTTTATGCGACTTGTCCACCTGCTGCCCCATGATGTTGAAGACGGGAGCATCGACGCTGTACATCGTTGCAGGCGTGGCCTGTCGATGCCCGTCAATAGCTACACGGTCGATAGCGGTAGCACCCAGAATCTTCTTCAGACCCTTCAGGCAGTTGATTTTACCAAAACCGGCCTGTACTTTGTTGTGCGAAGGAATCTTGGAGACATCCGTTGTCCACTCGTCGTTGTCGCATGTCTCTTTCATGATATCGATAATCTGATTGACGGTCAGCTGGGGATTGGCCTGCATCCATAAGGCAACAATGCCCGTAGCGACAGGTGACGACATGGACGTGCCTTGTGTAAGCAAATACCAGTTCGAGCGCTCGAACTTCTTCACCTCTGCGTTCAGTGTGTATTTCCCGCTGCCTAAGTCTGTTCTGACTACACCCGGCTGGGCCTGTTGAAAGTAGTTTTGGTCGTAGCTATTAGCTGCCGATGTAAGTCCCATTCCCGGTGCTATCAACGTGGGGCGTGCCTTGCCGTTGTCATCAATGCAGTAACTGGAGAAGTCGGCGATTTCGCCCACTTGCTGGTATGCGCCTGTCAGACTAGACTCAGGATAGTTGTAGGTCGTCCCCAGATAGTTGTTCCAATTGTCCTTGGTGACGTATGCTCCTACGCTGATGACTGCATCGTTGCAGATACCCGTGTTGCAGGCAAAGTCTGAGTTGCCCTTGGTCCATCCATTGGCTGCAAAATTGTAGTTGCCTTCGCTTTGAGGCGCATCGAAGCAGGGCTCTATGTTGCCATCGCCTGTACACATCATATTGATGGTCTGGCCGTCGTGGCCGGCCTTGACCATGATAGCCAGTCGGTAGGACGGATTGTCCAGGAACACGTTGCTGCTGACAAAGGAAACATACCATGCTTTCGCATCGCCGCCCTTGAGCGGCTTCTCGTTGACACTGATTAGCTTGACAGTGTTGGTGTTATAGATTTCTCCCTCGGCGTCCTTTACGTGTCCCTGCATATCCACCGTGTTGCCTGTTTTGAGGTCTATCATGACGAGTCTTGGTGTGAAGTCCTGATAATCGCTGGCATACATATAGTACTGCTCACTGTATTGTACTTGATTGTTGTTTGTTATGGCCGATGCCCCCAGGACGGTCTTCAGCTCGTCGGAGGTATTGGGCATTGTCTTGATAATCGACTGCCACATGGCTGCCGAGTTGGCAGAGCTGCATACCACAGCGCGTCCGGGCTTGGTACCGTTCTCTGTCAGTTCTGCTATGCCTTGTGCCATCATATCGCTGCCGTCGTGCAGTCCGGCAATACCGCCCAGACTGATGTTGATGACTGCAGGCTTCTTGACCAGGTCAGCATACTCGAAAATCTTCTGCATGGCTTCTACGATGTTGCCGTCAGTCGTTCTCGTACCTAGACCTGCCAGCACGAGGTCAGCCTCGGGAGCCATGCCCTGCCAGCCGTTGCCCGTGTCAGTGCCGCCTGCTGTAGCTGATGTGTGCGATCCGTGCGAAGTATTGGGGTCATCGGTTGTCAAATTGGTATAATCCGGCGTAAACTCTAACAGCGCATCTGCCTCCTCACTGTATTGGATGACCTTCTTGATGCGTGTCGAACCGTCTGCGTTACGGAAAGCTGCATGGTTGTAGTCTATGCCTCTGTCGATAACACCAATCACCACACCGCTACCCGTATATGCCTGGGGCAATCCCGATGTTTGGGCTGCTGCTGGGGTGTTCACCTGATTCACACCGGCCGACTTCCGAGCCTCGTCGTTCATCACTCGCTTCACCTCGTCGGCACTTATATAACTGAATTCGTTCACCTGCTCCAGTTGCTTCAGATGGTCGGCAGGAATGTGCAGTGCTACCATGTTGCCCAGTTGGAATCTGATGTCAACGCCCATCTGGTTCAACTGCTCCGTCGGGCAGACTGCACCATCTTTCAGCGTGGCGATGGCCGAAACAGACTTGACGGTTCCATCAGCGTTGAATAGCACGGCGATTTCTTTGTTCACATCATCGGCGTTGAGTGGACGTAGCCCCTGAGCCCGGCGGGTGTTCGATTGTTCCACCAGACGGGTTAGCCGCTGGTCTATCTTCTGGGCCTGTGCTATCAAGACACATGCCAATAACAAAAGGAATGTAATAGTTCTTTTCATTTTCGTGTAGAATATATTGATGTTTGAATGTACATTGATTATTCGTTTGCAAAGGTAATAACAATTCTTGGATTATCCAAAAGAGATCACGGGGTCGGTTCTACTGATCATTTTTTACGTTGAAAATTTGGATGTTGGATCATGGGGAGTTAAGAACGATGTGTAATACAGAAACTTCAAAAAGTGATCAGTAGAACCGACCCCGTGATCACGACCCCGTGATCAAGATTTTATTTTGCTTTGTGATGCTGACAGTTACTCTGCAAAGAGGAAGTCTTCTGGGAGCAAGCCTGGTGAGAGAGGTACGTCCACCTCATCGTCTGTGCCGATGGTCAGTCCGGTATCGCCCCCGTCGATGGTATTGACGAGTGAGCTGCCTGTCAGAATCGACTGACAGGTGGTCAGTGTTATCACGTCCATCCGTGGATTGATATATTTCTTTTTCATAGTCACTTACTTTATAATCACCTTTTTACCTTTGTTGATATAGATGCCTCGGGGCAACTGGCTGCCGGTCATTCTGCGACCGCCCAGCGTATAGAAGACATTGCTGTCCTCGCCAGTGAGCACCGGTATGCGCTCCAGCGTTTCTATTCCCGTCACCTCACCGTCGCCGAAGTCGAGCACGAATCGGGTTGCGGCGGCATCGGCTCCCGCAGCGGCACCCTTCAGCATGAAGGCTGCACGGCAGCTTTTCAGTGTGGTGTTACCCTTGGGCCAGCGCAGTGTGTTGTCTTTGCCAAGATAAAGCACGTCGGTCATGCTGGCATCCAGTTCGATGGCACTGTAGGTGCCTATGAAGTCAACGACATCGGTCTGTATGCTGTTGTCGGTAGTGTTGATGGTGACATTCGTGAAGGTGGGGTCCGACAATTCGGTGTAGCCTATGTGTTCGTTCTCCGAGCGGATGATGTAGGGCTTTCCTGCCTCTATCTTCGTCACCTTTGTGAATGTCAGCTTCAGTGTCTTCGTTGTGGCATCGTAGCTGCTGGCGGACAGTGTGCGCAGGTCGAGGTCAATCCATCCCAGATCGGTGCCGCTGAGGTCGTCAATGTCGAAGGGCAGCACCAGTGTGTTCCACTTACCGTCGCGATAGATGGTACGTCCGCTGAGCTCCACCCTTTGCACCTGGGTGTCATGGTTCTCCCACAGCAGATCGTCGTTGTCGGCATTGTCCTGCAGGGTAAGGCTATAGACATGGGTTGTCTCAAAGACATCGGTAGCCTGATAGGTGATGCCCGTAGCTTTCTCCCATTGGGCAGTTGCCGTATATCTCTTGTATCCGTTCTCGCTTGCCGTGGCTTCCTTTTCCTCTGTCGTGACAGTGGCAGCGATGTTGCTCTTCACCACCACGTTGCCCTGCTTCAGCGTCACCGTTGCTGACGAGTGGTCGGCAGACCATGTCCACTCCTCGTTGTAGGCGTAACGGTACTGGGCATAGAGGGTGACATCTGCTGTCGGGGTAATCTCAAGCGCCGCTGGCGCACCAGCATCAATGTCGGCATCCTTCATCTCAATGTTCTCAGGAGCCGAGGTGGGGTTCTGCTTCCATTGCATGAAGGTCAGTCCCTCAATGGCATCAGGAGCAGGGACGGGGAATTGCTGTCCCTTCAGCACCTTATACTCCTTGCCGTCACCATAGGATGTCGAACTGCTTGAGGTTGCCTGGTAGATTGTAACGGTCCACGTCTCAGGCTCATTGTTACCCTCCTTACCGCAGACGCACTTGCCATCCACGTAATTATGGGCTTCGTCATTCTGATAGCCGCAATATTTGCAGTATTTGTGGTGTTTCTCGTCGTCTACCTGCGTATAGCTGAGGGCACCGTCATCGTCGTGATTACACGTCTCCACCTTGGCATGGAAGTGCGTACGACAGTCATTCTTACGGTTAGCTGCTAAAGAGTACTGGGTTCCAAGCTCTGTTTTGGAATTGCCAATCCTCACCTTCACAAAGTGCGTTTCATCACCCAGATAGAGAAAATTTCTCCTATACTCAATTCCAGGTCTAGTATCTTGGAAATCATTATTATCCTTGAGATTTCCTGAGCCGAACGCTCTGTAAAGGCCGTAGGGCATTTCTCCACTAACGGCTTCCAAAGTACCGCCAAAGATGCTTGTCTTGCCTCCATAGTTATTTTTTCCACCGCCCACGCCAGCAGATTCTATGCCTCCTTCGGCATATACCGTACCGCCATACATATTGAATTCAGTAGGACTGCCATAACATCCGCTGCCGATTCCTGCTCCCTTTCCATAGGCCTTGACGTTGCCCCCATTTATGGTAATAACCGGTGAATAACTTTGGGAGGTTCCACCGATGCCTGCGCCTTCGACACCACCTGTGGCTGTGACAGTTCCGCCGTTGATAATTATTTCACCACCCTTATTGGCATCATTACCAGAACCTATTCCTGCACCGAATTTTCCACCCTTGGCTGTCAGTGTTCCGCCGTTTATAGTAGCTTTCCATATCTGACCGCCCAGAGCCCCCGAATTACCCCAAATCTTATAGAATCCGCCACCGCCGCCAAGTCCTGCAGCATTATCACCACCCGTGCAGGTGACAGTGCCACCATACTGAATATATTCCGGGCTGTCGTTGGCATCATCATAGTGCCCCGAGCCGCTACCTATGCCTGCGCCACTATCTCCGCCCGTAGCATTGATGGTGCCGCCATAGACAATGATTTTACCTGTGTACTTGGTCTTCGAATTACTGTCAAAGGCTCCATGACCGATACCTGCACCATAGGCGCCTCCATCGGCGTTGATTCTGCCACCATGTATTTCAAGAGTGCCTATAAAAGCGGCTTCTCCGCCACCTATGCCTGAGGCGTTCTTGTAGCCTTTATAAGTGTCGGTACCTTGGTGCGCCCAGAGGAATCCTGCGCCATCGCCTTCCGACTGACCATAGATGGTCAACTTATGACCCTCCTCCAGCTTGATGCCACCGTAGCACTCAAAGATTGTTCCGTCACCGAGGATGAGGTGTACGTCAGTACCCAGGATATTGAGTGTCTGGATATTGATGCGCTCGCCTTCCATGTAGTACCAGCCGTCGCCGAGTCCCATCCACTCGCCATCTTTTGCCACGCTACGCAGTGGGGTGGCATTTGCCGTCTTTGTTTCCGTTTTCACGGTCTTTGTACTCTCGTCCCACGAGCGATACAGATAAGTCACGTTGTCCGCACATGCAGTCTGTTGCAGAGCCGGCATGAGCAGCGTCAGTGACAAGAGAAAATTTCTGATAGACAGTTTCATTGTTTTTGTCGTTGTTTATTTGTTTCACTTTACAGCGTGCAAAATTATACAATTTTGAGCAAATACGTTGCATCCATGTCGAAAAAACTTACGTAATCGATTTCTATACCCATTCCTCAGGCTCACCCAACTGGTCAATGATCAGGGCGACCTGGGCGCAACGTCATTGTCCTCAGAAGTGCAAGCCGTAAATGTCATGCTGCCCATCAAGGCTGCAATGACGAACAAATTGAATTTTCTCATACTTAATTATTATTTAACAGGGTATTAAAAAAGTTCTTCCTCACAGAAAATTGATTTGACTCTGCAAAGATAAGGATTTTTTAGAAAAAACAAGTTTTTTTCAAAAAAAATGCAAAAAAGGCGAGTTTCTTAAGAAAACTCGCCAGGTTATGCTCTGTATGTCCTATGTGATCAGGGAAGACTGATAGCCTCTGACGGACATGTCACAAGGTGTCTGACACTTTGTGAGGCACACATCTGTATCTGCTTCGTGGCATACAAGGTTTATAAGGAACTGGAACGCGTCATCAGACATGCCGGCATTGACATGAGTGTGGACAAAGTCCTGGATATTGCCAAGACCATCATCACCATCGATGTCAGGACAGATGGAGTGCATGGGGTGTCAAAGCGAACGCTGTTTCTCACGGAAGAGCAGAAAGCCATCAAGCAATTGTTCGAAATGGATACCACAAAAGGTGATTAGGGTGACGCATCGACGAAGTCAGGATGAACAGAGGTTAATGAAAACAAAGAAAAGAGGCAATCGCTTGCCTCTTTTTTGTTGTTATTTCTTCAGATAGAGCCCGTTCAGGTCGGAGAGGAACAGCGTGCGGGGGTCGTTGTAGAAACGGATGAAGTCGGACGCTGACTGCTGGCCTGGATAGGGTGCGAAGAAATGGTTCGGACGGTTGTGGGCATTGCGCCAGACGAGGGCGTAGCAGATGGGATGGCGTGCCAGGACGGGGGCCAGCGCGTGGGTCCACCAGTCGGGTGTCTTCACGCATTCATAGCCGGTCTCGGTGAGTGCCACGGCCTTATGATGCTGCTTGGCAATGGCACAGACCATCTGGAGGTTCTTGTCGAGCGTGGCGGCATACTGGGCCACCTGCGTGGTATCGGCATCGGGTGCCCAGCAGTAGCAGTCGAGTCCCAAGAGGTCGATGCAGTCGTCGCCAGGATAGCGCTCGAGGTATTTCTCTGCGTCGCCATCGCTCTCAGTGCCTGGTGAATAGGCATAGAGTGCATTGGTGACGCCCTGCTGGCGCAGGCGGTCGATGGTGAGATGCCACAGTGCTTTGTACTGCTCGGCGGTGCAATGCTGCTGTCCCCACCAGAACCACGAACCGGTGTGTTCATGCCATGGGCGGAACAGGACGGGCACGCGGACGCCATAGGGTGTCTCGAGGGAGTTGAGGAACTGTGCCACGCGGTCGAGCCACGAGAGGAACACCTCGTGCTTTGCCCCACCCTCGAGCACGGCGGTCACGGTGCGCGTCTCGACGTCCTTGAGGGAGTCGGCGACCCACGAGGTGCCTCCGCTGAGCGGATTGTCGAGGTGCCACGACAGCGTCACCATGCCCCCGCGGCCAAAGTGGGCAATGGCCTCCTGGCGGATGCGCTGGAAGGGTACGCCGTCGAGGTTCAGGCTGTCGCCGAGCTCGAGGTGTCCGAGGTCGAAGCTGAGCAGGGCGGGATGGTCGCCACAGACGCTCTTGACGTCGCTGCGCTGATGGACGGTGGAGTCGTTGGCGTAGTCGGCCTCCCAGCCGATGCCATAGACGGTGGCGTCGTGCTGTCCGAAGAGGTAGACGCTGCTGTCGCCCAACGCCTTGAGGTTGTCGAGCAGGGTTTCCGTGCGCTGTGTGCGCCCGCTGTCGGCCAACGGATCGTCGGCCTTTTGCGATTTACTGCTGCAGCTCATCAGTAAGATGGCTGCAGCAGTAATAATCAGTTGATGTTTCATAAAGTCGTTATTTCTCCGGTTCTGGCGAGTGAGTCCAAATGGCATCGAACCAGTAACTGGCATCGGTGTTGGTGCAGGCCTTGATCATGAGCGGCACGATGTCGGCGCCGTCGGCCACGAAACTACCGTCGTTGTGGTTGATGTAGTAGTTGACCTCGTTGCCGCCCGTAGTGAACAGAGCATCGTTGCCTGTATTATCCCAAACCATCATCGGGATGCCAGCCAGATAGGCTGAACGGCAGAAGTACTCAAGGTAGTACTTACGGTAGGCGTTGGCTGGCGCTGTGGTCTGATATACGCATCCGTACTCTCCCAGATAGCAGGGGATGCCCTTCTCGATATAGGCAGTGCGCAGCTTGTAGAGCTGGTTGATGATGTACTCCTCGTTCTTATCGTCGACCGAGTAGCCCGGAATGGCATTATGTCCCCAGCTGTTCACTTTAAGGGTGTCTGCTTTTTCATCAACAGGTGCCAGACAGAAGTCGTACGGGTCGTAGCAGTGAACACCTACCATGATATGATTGGCGGGGTCGGTAGGCAGTACGAGATTTTTGATGGTCAGGTCGATGTTGGCAGCATAGCCCGAAACTCCGATCCAACGGGTAACATTGTTACCACCAGATCCGCGAATGGCGTCAACGGCATACTGGTTCCATTTGTTCAGCATCTTGAACTGCTCATCTGAACCTGTGCCCCAGTCGTCGCCAGCATGTACCTCGTTGAAGGTCTCGAAAATGAGCTGGTCGTTGTAATTAGCAAAATACGTGGCAACTTGTGACCACAGGTTTGCAATAGCTGCAGAGTCGCTCTTTGCGACAAGTTTCTGGTTGGCAGCGCTGCCCAAATCAGTCTCGAACCAGTCATGATGAGTGTTCAGAATAACGTTAAGACCGGCTGCAATGGCCATGTCGACAACACCAGCCACTTCGTTGAGGTAGGCAGGGTCGAGCGTGTTTGTTCCCTTAATCATGTGGATGGACCATGTGACAGGGACACGTACGGTCTTGGCGCCGGCAGCAGCCAGTTTCTGGAACAGTGCCGGCTGGGGGGTAGCACCGTCCCAGTAGCCCCACTGCATGTTGCTGGTGTCGAAGTGGTTACCCAGGTTCCAGCCCCAGCCTAACTTCTTTGTCATAGCTGTTGCGTCGTTGCTGGGGAAGTCTTTGATAGTCCACGTGAAGTTTAACTCCTTGTCGTAGACGTCGCCTTGGGGACCGACAATGAGTCCTGCCGGAATCACCAGATTCTGCGTCTTATCGAAGCTGACATCGGCATAAATTGTCAACACGGAGTCTGCACCCAGTACCAGGGCTTTCTTGACAGGAACGCCATTCAGTGTGATCTTCTCCGTATTCTTGGTGGCAAAACCGATCCTTTTGTCGAACTTAACCTTGATGGTCTTGTCGCCATATATCAGTGCAGAATTTACATCGGGAGATACGGCAGTAAATTCAGGGGCACCTACGACAGGTATACTGTACTGCGCATCAGTATCGTTGCAGGCTGTGACAACGAGTGCCACAGCTGCAAGAGACAATGTATTGATAATATTTCTTAGTTTCATAATTCGAATAGTGTTTTGTTATTCAATCGTTACCTTTGTGCAAATTACGTTGTCGCCATTGAGCAGGAACGAGCCACCCCATCCACCAGAAGTTGTAATGTGTTCATAAACATACTCTGTGACTACGAACTCGATAGCTCCGTTATGTTCAGCCAGGTTCCAGTTGCCGCTGCTGAAGTCGCAATCGGGGAATGCCGTGTTGGGATTCCAGTGTCCGTCGACAATCTGGCAGTTCCAAGTGTCTTCCATCGCAGTCAGATAGCAACGGATGATGGAACCAACCTTCATGCCTGCTGCGAGCAGCTCGACACCACCATCGCTGAGTACGTAGGGCTGGTTACCCCAGTCGTCGGCAACGAGTTCGCCTGTCCATACGACAGTCTCCAGTGAGTTGTAGTGTGTGACGGCAATCTTGGTGATGACGGCCTGACCCATCATGATCCAGCACATGCCCCAGTCGGTGAGCGTCGTCAGCTGCTCAACCATCTTGGCTGTAGCAGTGAACTCGATGCAGCCATCGTGCTCGTCGAGGTTGTAGTTGCTGGCACTGATTTCGCAGGTGCTGCCAATGCCTGCTGCCACACCGGCCTCAGTATGCTCGGCCCAGTGGCCATCGTAGAACTTGACCATCCACCAGCCGTCGACGGGAGTGACATAGACGCGGATGACATCGCCCTCCTGCAATTCCATATCCTTGAACATGTTGGGGTTGTTGTCGCCATAGGTACCCTTACCAATCTCCCAGTTGAAGCTCCAGTTCTTCAGGTCAGCCAAACCAGACCACAGCAGGGTGGTCACCTCGGTGTTGGGAGTGAAGTCGAAGGTATAGGTAATCTCGCCGTTCGAAGAAATGAGGCGCACCTTAGAGCCCTTCTTGGCAGTGGTAGGAATACCGACGATGAGTTGGCCGTTGGCCAATACATACTGGCAGTCCGTGCCGTCAATCTGCACACCCGTCAGCTTGTCGCCATTGGCCACAGGCAGTGTGAACGAGTCGCCAGCCTTCAGCTCAACATCCTCGCCGGGCAGTTCGGTGAAGTAGCAGAACACAGCCTCATTGATGGCCAGCTCAGGACCTTCGACGAAGGTGCCGTTGGCCAGGTTGAGTTGGGGCTTGCCGCTCTTACCATCCATAGGAATGGTAACGGTAATCGTCTTTCCGTCAGCGCTCACCTCGAACTTGCCGTCCTCGTTGGGGGCATCACCGAAGGTCACGCTCTTGACGAGGTCGAGATTGGTACCGGTAATCTGCAACGGAGAACCGGCACTGGCAGGATTCACATTATAAGCTGTTGCGGTAGGCTTGACCAGCGTGAAGGGAACTTCAACGCTCATGCCGTTGGCCAGTACCAGGAGCAAATTGCCTTCGACAGCAACGTCGGGCACAGACTTGACAACGACCTTATCGTCCGTTACCTGAATCTCGCCACCGTCGGGGTTAGCACCATCGAGGATGGTGGGGAACGTCACTGAACTGACAGTAATCATGTCCTTACCCTTGATGGTCAGAGCCTGACCGGCCTTGACGGGATTCGGTGTTGCGACGCACTCTGAGGGTTTCACGGTGGTAACAGTACCTATGGGAACCTCGACGCCAGACTTAAGAACCAGTACAATGTCGCCATCGGGAGCCTCCAAAGGCAGCTTGCACGAAATGCCCTTGCCTTCGACATACTGCACGAAATTAGCGCTGACACCACCGATCGTGACGTCTTCCACCAGATTGAGATAAGAACCGTAGATAAGGATGTCCTCGCCAGCCTTACAGAGGATATTACCCATAGGCTCGGCACTATTGCGGCCCTTGATGCTGGTAACGGTAGGCAAGCCGATTTCGATAGCGGTCTCGCTCTGGATAATCTGATATTCCAGTTCCTCTTCAGACTGAACGGTCAGATCGGCCGTGTAGAGCTCAATCTTACCGGTCTTTGCTGCCTCGGGAACAGCCACCGTAATGGTATAGCGGTCGTGAGTGATGAAATCGTTCTCGCTGATAACGACATCTTCAGCAAAAGCCAACGAGTAGACCAGATTCAGGTAGTCACCCTTGATGGTCACTACGTCGCCAGGCATTGCAGAAGCCGGCGAGAAGCTTTCAAACACGATGCTTTCAATGTAAGTCAGCTCACTCTTGGTCGTGATGGTCTGATTCGTATTGGTCGTCAAGGTGACAAGGCCTACTTCAGGACCATCCTTGGGGACGCTGACGCGAATTTCGCTGGGAACGCCAGACTTCACGACTTCGTAATTGGTGATGGCGGAAACACCAGGAATCTGGATGCTAGAAATCTGGTCGAGATTGCTACCCACAAAGCGCAGGGTTCCGCCACGCATCACGGGATTGGGACCGAATGCGTTCAGACTGACACCGCCTTTATACTGGTTGGTGTCCAGGTCGTCGTTGCTGCACGCTGTCAGGGACAGCCCGACAAGGGCCATCACCAACAGGGCAAATATATTTTTGATACTTTTCATAATCGTAATAGACTTTTATTTATTTGTAAGGAACAACGCGAATGTTATCGATGCGGAGAAGTGGAGTACACTCCTTACCCTTTCCGCCGCCCAGCAGGAACAGAGTCAGGCTGGCAAAGTCGGAGGCCTTGGTGGGACCTACGGATGCGGGCTTTCCGTCCTTGTCGAGCTTGAGATCTTCCAGAGGAACAGTCACTGTAATCCACTTTCCGTCGGTGTGGAATTCACCTGTGGTCATCCAGGGACGGTAGAAGGCACGTCCCCAGTCACCAGAACCCCATTTGAAATCAGGTTTGGAAGCATCGAATACAGCATGGTTGGCATCGCCGACTTCCTTGTAGCCAGCAACAGGATTTCCAGAGAGCGTTACTTGCTCGATGGGCTGGAAGCAGATCTGCATAGCACCTGATGCCCAAACGTTGCTAGAAGGAATGTTCATCTCGAACTTCAAGGCCATGCTTTCCCACTTGCTGAAGTCAGCGACGTTGAACAGGGCAGCACCAGGAGCTGTGGTGATGTTCTGCGGAGTATCCCAGCTACCGCACCAGAAGTCGAAGCGGAAAGGAACATCGCACCATCCACCGTCTTCGTCGAGTGTGGTTGATCCGTCACCAATGGTGATGTAGTGTCTGCAGTTGGCGAGTGAGAATTCGTCTTCGATCGGGTCGCGGACCTTCCATCCCTGTGAGAACAGACCTGTTCCACCGTCAGCGATGGTCTCAAAATCGAAGAGCATGCCACGATCGTCGAGATAGTAGAATGCTGACGAGGCCGTACCATAGATAGAAGACATGGTGATGGGACCTCTTCCAGCTCCCTCAGGAATGGTCAACGATACAGAAGTGAAGTCATCAGCAATATCACTCACCTCAATAGGTGCAGGAATCTGCGAGCCGTCTGTGCCCGTAAACCACGCCTGAAGCGGGAAGCTGGGGTCGTAGACGAAATAGTTACCAGTGAATGTGACTTTATCGCCAATGGCGGCATATTCACACGACATCGCCTTGATGTCAGGAGCAGGAATCACCACCTTGAAGTCGACCTTGACAGTATCCTTGCTCTGAGTGATGAGATATATTTTGTCGGTGACGTCCTTGGGCACTGATTTGGGAACGTCTACAAGCAGTGCGTTGTCAGTAATATAACTGGTGTTCAAAACGGCCTGTTTGTCATTAAACCAAATCTCATAGACACTACGCAGGTTAGAGCCAATGAGCGCAATGGTTGACTGAGGTGAAGCCTGTTCTACCAATTCACCATTTGTGTAGTGGGTGTCGGCAGCATCGTTGTTGCCTTTGATTTCTGAAGACAGACAACGAATGTAGTTCACTGTGGGGAGTCCATCAGCTACTTCGTACTTGTCAGGCTCATCCTTGCACGATGTTACCGTTAAGCTGATAGCGGCCACCAGCATCAGACCAAAGCCTTTATAATATCTTGTTATTTTCATAATGCTTACATACTTTTAAGTTATTCATAACTATAGGTTGCGCGGACGTCAACATGCACACCATCGACATCTGAAGCCAGATTCGGGTTGGACAGCACGTCGTCAGCTGTAGGAGGAAGGATGAAGTACATCTTGCCAGAGTCTGGATCCTTCTTCATCAATGCGGTAACATTAGGAGCTTGTACGGAAGTGTTATACATCATACTGGATGGGTCAACATTCCATGTTCCCTTATCGTGATACTCCTTATACAGACCGTCAAGTCCCCAGAACTGGTTACGCTTCTGAGACTGGAGCTCGTTGATACAGAAGTCAGGATCGTAGTAAGAAGTGCGAACGTAGTCGTACCAGCGGTCACCCTCCATAGCGAATTCCAGGCGGCGCTCCTTCCAGATGTCGTCCCATGTAATAACGCTGGGCTTGGCATCAGGATTCTGCTGGCCACGGCTGCGTACAGCGTAGAAGGCGTCGATGGCAGAAGCATCGGATGTAGAAGAACCGCGTCCTCCACAAACGGCCTCAGCGTAAATCAGATAGACATCAGAAAGGCGCAACAGGAAGGTTGGCACTGAGCTGGCCATACGTCCGTCAGAGCAACCAGCGCCCTGCTCGTGGTCGTAAGTGTCGCCATAGATGTGTTTCACTGAGTTCGAACCTGTTGCAGACTCGAGCGAGCCGGTAGTACTGTTCTCATAGATGAATTTGATGTAGCTCCAGCCGTTGGCATCGTGTGGCTTATCCTGCCAGAACTGCTTATAGCTAAAGCCCGGCAACATCATGGTAGCGTGCAGACGTGGATACTCTTGCAGACCTTTCCAAACGTCAGGTGACTGCTCCAGCAGCTTTACGCCGAAAGCCTCCTGCAGGTCAACCGAGAAGCCATTCCAGCCTCCCCAGGTAGCACCCCAGTCGTCGATACCACTAATGCACAAGTCGCTCTGATAGGAGTTCTGACGTGTCCAGTTGGTTCCGTCAGCGGTCCAGCGCCATGCTATCAGACCTTCCTCAGTATAGCGGTTTTTGAGCAGGAAGATGTCCTCATAGTTGGCCTCCAACTTCTTGCCGGAATTCTGGATTACGTCCTTAGCATAGGAAGCAGCCTTGGCGAGATCGTCCTTATTGATGGTTCCGCTCAGGCCTGCCTTCGTCAGGTACACCTTAGCCAGCAAGCCCTTAGCCGACCACTTGTCGAGGCGTCCAGGCTGAGCGGCCTTTTCTGGGAGCAGTTCAATGGCTCTCTCCAAAGTCATGATGATATATTCGTACACATCAGCTCTTTTGACCTTCTTAACGGTACTGTAGTCGCCAGACTTCAGCATGTTGGTATTGTTGTGTACAATGGGAACTTCACCAAAGGTACGTACCAGGAAAAAGTATCCCATAGCCTTCCAAAGGAGACATTCACCCATGGCTGAACCTTTAATGGACATGTCGATAGGACTACCTTTCAGCAGGTCGTAAACAGTGTTGGAGTGACCAATAGCAGCCCAAAGGGAGGCAGACATGTTCACCAAGTCCTCGTCAGTTCCGTTTACCGTGAACTGCAAGTAGGGGCTTGATCCCCAGAAATAGTTTCCTGAGAGCACTTCACCAATCTTGATGAAACCACGCTGGAAGTCATACCAAGGTGAGTTGTACAGATAGGACGTTGCTCCCAGACATTGTGCTTCTGTCTTATAATAATTGTCTGTAGTATAGCTATCCTCACTTGGTCTGTTTAGGAAGTCCTCGCAACTGGCGAAGGTAAGACCTGTGATTGCAGCTAAAGCTAGAAGTTTTATATTATCGAATTTCATAATTCTTTTCCTTTCTTTAGAATGAGACGTTTAGAGCGAATGAGTAAGTAGTCGGTGAGGGGTAACGTCCGTTGTCAAGTCCAAAGACGTTGGCGCTGGTCGTACTGGCACCCACTTCCGGGTCATATCCGCTATAGTTAGTAATAGTCCAGAGATTCTGAATGTTGCATGAGAGACGAAGGTTATCGATACCACACTTGGAGATCCACTTCTTGGGGAAGGTGTAGCCCAGTGTTATGTTCTTCAGACGGACATAACTTCCGTCCTCGATGTAACGGTCGCTCCAACGGTCGTTATCGTTAGGATCGTTGATAGAAGCACGAGGCATTGAAGTGCCAGGGTTGGCAACGCGGATGTTGGAAATATCATCGTACCAATTCCATATGAGCTGTCCGTCGCCACGGTCAATACCAGCAGAGTAGTCCTTGTTGGCATCGATAGGCTGCAGGATGGCGCGTCCGTTGACATCAATCAACTGGTTGGTCCACGATGAGTTCATGTGGGTGAGCTTCATCTTGTTATAGTTACCAATCTTACCACCAACAGAACCGTTGATAAAGATGTTGAGGTCGAAGCCTTTGTATGTAAAGGTGTTGTTGAAACCAAAGGTGTACTTCGGCAGGGGGTTACCAATGACGGTACGGTCGGCTTCAGTGATGACGCCGTCACCGTTCAGGTCCTTATACTTGATATCACCAACCCAAACGGTAGAACCTTTTGAGAATACGCCATTGGAAGGATAGGATGCTGGTTTCGGAGAAGTCTCGATGTCCTCCAGGCTTTCGTAAACGCCATCGCACACATAGCCATAGAAGTTGTACAAAGCATCACCTTCTTGGGTGTAAGAAACCAAGTCTGTCCATTGGCCAAAACCTCTCAGAGGAACTGATGTGGTTCCATCACTCAGGCTGACCAGCTTGTTCTTGTTGAACGAAATCTGGAAGTCAGAATCCCAGGTGAAGTCCTTGGTACGGATGGGATGGGTATTGAGGGCAATCTCAAGACCTGTGTTACGGATGTGACCGTAGTTACCCCAAGGTGCTGCAAGGGCTGAAGAACCATTACCTTGAGTACCCATGATGCTTGGAAGACTCAGAGTCATCAGCATGTCCTTGGATTCCTTGATGTACCAGTCGACTACCAAGTTGATGCGATCGTTCAGGAAACCGAGGTCGAGACCTACGTTCCACTGTTCCTGGCTCTCCCATTTGATGTCTTCGTTGGCAATCTGTGCAGGACGATAGGTGACGCCAAGGTCGGACTCCATCTTGCTCAGAGGAACGCCCCACTTGAATCCACCAATGTTGGAGTTACCCGTCTGACCCCAGCCGAGACGCAGCTTACCATTACTAATCACTTTGCCAAGAGCATCTTGGAAGAACTTCTCATTCGAGAAACGCCATGAAGCGGCAAACGAGTGGAAACCTGCCCAGCGGTTGTTGGGGCCGAAGTTTGAGCTACCGTCGTAACGGTATGTATAAGTGGCATTATAGCGGTTATCGAAGCTGTAGGTCCAACGAGTGAAGAACGATGCCATAGAACTGCTTCCGAAACCGTTGCTGAAGGTTTGTGTACCCTGACCGAGGTTCGGGCTGTGTACCTCATCAGAAGGCAGGTTGGTATTAGAAATAGTAATGTAGTCATATTTTGACTCCCATGCTTCCTGTCCGACCATACCTGTTACGCTGTGCTTCTCGGCAAAGGTGTGCATCCAAGTCAGATAGTTCTTGATTTGCAGGAACGTTCCGCTGTTCTTATTCCATTGCGAAGAGTTGGTGGTACGCTTCCAAGTACCCAAGCTGATCATGGGTTCATAGGTCTCACCCTTGCTGGAGTTTATGTCGAAACCTACTTCAGTATGCCAAGTCAGATTGATAGTCTTAAAAGGCGTCACATCAAAGAAGATGTTACCATTCAGTTTCTGACGGTTCAGCAGGATTTCGTCCGACAAAGCCATAGCAATGGGGTTGGGATTGGTGTAACCCTCCTGACTGATGGATGAATATCCGCCATCTATATTATAAATAGGTATAGAGGGAATCGTGGTCAGTGAGTAGGTAATCAAACCCTCGTCAGAGTCGGCCAGCTTCAGGTCATCGTTACTGTTAGAATAGGCAAGGTTGACACCCATCTTCAACCAACTCTTCAATTCCGCATCAAGATTAGTACGGAAAGAAAGACGGTTGAACTTGGAACCGATAATAGTACCTTCTTGGTTCATGTAGGAACCAGAGACATAGTACTTGACCTTGTCTGTACCACCCTGGGCACTAATCTGGTGGCTGTGCTGCCAAGCAGTCTGGAACACGGCATCCTGCCAGTTGGTACCCTTGCCCAAAAGAGTAGGATCTGCCAAATAGGCATTCTGGGTGGCTATCTCGCCTTGTTCATATAAACCATTATAGAACTGGGCGTATTCACGCAGGTTCATCATGTCCAGACGCTTGGTCTGACGGCTGGCTGCTACCATCCCGTTATAAGAGAACTTTGCTTCGCCGGCCTTACCATGCTTGGTGGTGATGAGCACAACACCATTGGCACCCTGAGCACCATAGATAGCTGTTGCTGAAGCATCCTTCAGGATTTCCATGCTAACGATGTCAGCAGGGTCAATCGTTGACAGGGGAGAGATGGTAGAAACGGAACCATTACCCAGCGCGTCGCCCAAACCATAGGCTGCACCAGACTCACCGCGGTCATTACCTCTAACGATGACACCATCGATGACGTACAGTGGTTCTGCATTGGCATTGATGGTAGCGGTACCACGCACACGAATAGACGATGCGGAACCAGGCGCACCAGAGGTCTGTACTGCTGACACACCGGCTGCACGACCCTGCAGCGACTGGTCGAGCGAGGTGATGATAGACCCCTTGATAGCACTCTCACCAATGGTAGAGGAAGCACCGGAGATGTCCGACTTCTTCATCGTACCGTAACCCACGACAACGACCTCGTCGAGCATCTTCTTGTCTTCTTCGAGAACAATCTCGTAGTTGTTACGACCATCAATCTTGATCTCCTTCGTAAGGTATCCGATGTAGGATACGACGATGGTCTGACCTTGATTGACACTTAGCGTAAAGTTTCCGTCGAAATCGGTGGCGACACCGTTCGAAGTACCCTTTACAACGACACTGGCACCAATGACGGGACCCATAGCGTCCGACACAGTACCCGTAATCTTCTTCGCCTGTTGTACCTCATTGGGCAGCGGCGAGCTGCCCTCAGCGGCATACGTTACGGGCGAATAGCCCAGCAGGGTTATTGAGAACAATCCTGCCAGCAGAGAGTTTTTTCTGCAATTTAAATCCATACTTTGTTTGTTAGTTAATAGTATAATGTATTATCATTATCTGTTTGACGTTGCAAAGTTAATACTATTTTTCGAAAATGCACAATACTTTATTGCTTTTCTTTGATACTTTTCTGAAAAGAAGGCAAAAAAATGCAAAAAATATGGTTTTGGAAGTAATTTTTGCTCATTTTTTCGTACCTTCGCACCCGATTCTATTAGTTAACCCCTTGTCGCACCCTCGGGTAGGGTGAGAATGTGCTGACAAAACGACGGCTCTCGGGTAGGGCTGGCATAGTGCATAGGGATATGTATAACATTTTTTAAAAAAAATTAAGCTATTATGGCAGAAATGAATTTTGGTGGCGTGATTGAGACTGTAGTCACCAGCAAAGAGTTCTCACTCGAGAAAGCACGTGAAGTATTAAAGGATGAGGTAATCGCCGTCATCGGTTATGGTGTTCAAGGTCCTGGACAGGCCTGTAACCTGCGCGACAATGGTTTCAACGTGATTGTTGGCCAGCGTCAGGGAAAGACCTATGACAAGGCTGTGGCTGACGGTTGGGTACCTGGTAAGACGCTGTTCTCTATTGAAGAGGCTGCCGAGAAGGGTACTATCCTCTGCATGTTGCTCTCGGATGCTGGTCAGATGCAGCAGTGGCCGACCATCAAGAAATACCTGAAGCCTGGTAAGACACTCTACTATTCTCATGGTTTCGCCATCAACTGGAGCGACCGCACGGGTGTGGTTCCTCCCAAGGATGTTGACGTGATTATGGTGGCTCCTAAGGGTTCTGGTACCTCTCTCCGCACCATGTTCTGCGAGGGTCGCGGTCTGAACTGCTCATACGCCGTCTATCAGGATGCTACGGGTAAGGCTAAGGAGAAGACACTGGCCTTTGGTATCGGTATCGGTGCCGGTTATCTGTTCGAGACGACCTTCCAGCGTGAGGCTACCTCTGACCTGACTGGTGAGCGTGGTTCACTGATGGGTGCTATCCAGGGACTGTTGCTGGCTCAGTACGAAGTGCTCCGCGAGAATGGTCACACACCTTCTGAGGCCTTCAACGAGACTGTTGAGGAGCTGACTCAGAGCCTTGGCCCGTTGTTCGGTGCTAAGGGTATGGACTGGATGTATGCTAACTGTTCTACCACCGCTCAGCGTGGTGCGCTTGACTGGGCTCCCCGTTTCCACGACGCCATCAAGCCCGTCATGCAGTGGCTCTACTATTCTGTAAAGACTGGCAACGAGGCACAGATTACCATCGATGCCAACTCGAAGCCCGACTACCGTGCAGGCTTGGAGAAGGAACTCGAGGCTATGCGCAATCAGGAAATGTGGCGCGCAGGTGAGACCGTCCGCAAGCTGCGTCCTGAGTATCAAGAAGACTAAACGATGTCTGATGTCAGATGTCTGATGTCAGATTCTTGTGTTTTGAGGGCGTGTCATTTATTTTGGCACGCCCTTTATCTAAATTAATAACCAACTTTTATTGAGAAATATGGAAAACAGAGGGACATTTGGTAGTAAACTTGCCATCATTCTGGCTACGGCAGGTTCCGCGATAGGCTTAGGAAATATCTGGCGATTCCCGTTTACAACAGGACAGAACGGTGGCGCAGCCTTCATTATCATCTATCTGGTCTGTGTGCTGTTCTTGGGTATACCAGGCATGGTCAGTGAGTTCATCGTGGGTCGCCGTGCCCAGACGAATGCAGCACGTGCTTACGCCCAGTTAGGACGCAAGAATTGGCGCTTCGTGGGCTACCTGGGTATTCTCACCTCTACGATTATCCTAGGCTTTTATGCCGTAGTGGCTGGTTGGTGCTTGCAATACCTGTTTGCCGCCATTGCCGGACAACTGAACGGTGACGCGCAGTACATCATCAAGTATTTCCAGGATTTTTCGAACGACCCCGTTAAACCCTGTCTATGGGCAGTAGGATTTGTGCTGATTACACATTTCGTGATTGCCCAGGGGGTGAACAAGGGTATCGAGCGTATTTCCAAACTGCTGATGCCATTGCTGTTAATCCTGTTGCTGATTCTGGTGGTAGCCTCATGTATGCTACCTGGAGCCGTTGAAGGCATCAAGTTCCTACTGAAGCCCGATTTTTCGAAGATGAATAGCGACGTGATTCTTGAGGCCTTGGGACAGGCATTCTTCTCACTGAGTCTGGGAACGGCCTGCCTCTGTACCTACGCGTCCTACTTCAAGAGCGACACCAATCTGCTGAAGTCAGCCACTCAGATAGCCTTCCTGGACTCAGCCATCGCCATCTTGGCAGGCCTGATGATCTTCCCGGCAGCATTCTCCGTGGGAGTACAGCCCGACAGCGGTCCTTCGCTGATATTCATCACGCTTCCGAACGTGTTCCAGCAGGCCTTCAACGCATTGCCTTGGAATGGATATCTCCTTTCCTGCCTATTCTATGCGCTGCTGGTCTTCGCTGCCCTGACGTCCACCATCTCCATGCACGAGATTGGCACGGCGTTCTTCCACGAGGAGCTGAATCTGCCACGTAAGTATGCCACGTGGATTCTGACGGTGGTATGCTCTGTCATCGCCGTATTCTGCTCCCTTTCTGCTGGAGCCCACGACCTGCAAGTGTTGGGCATGTCGCTGATGGACTTCTGCGATTTCCTGACCGCTAAGTTCATGCTGCCCATCGGTGGCTTCCTCACAAGTATCATCATGGGATGGTTCGTGAATCGCCAGTTGGTACGCGATGAGTTCACCAATCATGGTACCGTCACAGGGTCGTTCTTCACGGCCTATATTTTCTCAGTAAGATATATCGTGCCGCTCTGCATTGTTCTTATATTCCTGCATCAATTCGGTATTCTATGAAACACAAGAGAATATTGAGGCTGGGACTGATGGCTGTCTTTGTGATGACTGCTGTCAACGGTTGGGCGCAGGGAGCCAATACGGGTATGGGTGGACGCGATGAAGGTGTAGCCTCCATCCTCGAGAAACTCAAGGTCATGGATAAGAAAAACGATGCCTTCAACATCTTCCTGAACACAAACACTGCTTACGAGGAAAACTTAGGAGGCGACCCCGACGGAGGATTCAAAGGGCGGAGGTTGCGTTTCGAGGCCCGAGGATTTCTGGATGAGCACTGGAGCTACCGTCTTCGCTTCAAGTTTGAAAATTCTTGGCAGAAGCAGGATGACGGGTTTTCCAACAGCCTCGACATTATGATGGTGAACTATCAGGTCAACAAGCGGCTGCGACTGAAAGTTGGTAAGCAGGCGCTGGGAATGGGAGGCTTCGAGTATGATGCCAACGCCATTCAGGTGCTCGACTATTCTGATTTCAATGCCAATTTCAACACCTCGCTGATAGGTATGGAAGTCGCATACGACGTCAGTAAAGGGCAGGAGATATCGCTGGCGGTATCAAACTCCAACAACAATTCAATCGAGAAGGTGTATCCTGGTGCAGGGCTTCAGAAATCCCGACATCCGCTGGCTGTTACCGTCAACTGGATGGGTAACCGTCTTTGGGACAAGCTGGAGAACCACTGGTCGTATACCTATATGCACGAGGCCAGCGGGGTGAGCAACCAATTTCTGATGCTTGGATCGCTCTTGACGTGGAACAAGTGGCAGTGCTACCTTGACTACTATCACGCATGGGAGAATATCGACCGTCACGGCATTGTCAGTGCCGATGCCGCCGCAGCAGGCATTGCACAGCCTGAGGGTAGCGACGCGTCTTCACCGGCCTACATCCGTGACGTGCGCTACCAGACGCTCGTGGGCTATTGCCAATACCACTTCACTCCTCATTGGGCTGGCACCGTGAAAGGGTTTGCCGAATGGGCTTCAGCACCCGACATCAGCGCATTGAAGAACTATCGCCGCAACTACGGCTATCAGGTTGCCCTGCAGTGGTTCCCCGATCTTTCCCAAGATGCGCACCTCTCGCTGGCTTATGTCGGAAAGACGACCCGTTATGACGATGCCGTAGGGTTGCCTAACCACAGCAGCAACCGTGTGGAGCTCAGTTTGATATACCGTATCAAGATATTCTAAGAATGAGTATTGTACCCGAAATCTACATAATAATAAAAAAATGATTGATAAGAAAGCGTTCAACAAAGAATTCTGGGTGTTCCTCTGGTCATCCATTCTGATAGCCCTCTCAGCTTGTCTGGGCAATGTTTTAGATGCCATCATTGTAGGCAATCTGATCGATGAAGACTCAGTGAGTGCCATCAACATCTCACGCACCATGGTACAGTTCATGTTTACCCTGAATATGCTACTGGCTACAGGTGCCGGCATGCTGGTGGGTATTCAGCTGGGCAAGAAGGACATTCAACAGGCCTCTTACATCTTCACCATATCGATGGTGGCCTGTGTTGTGGCAGGTCTGGTCATCGCGGCTATCGGGTTCTACTTTCCTGATGCCTCTACCAGGTTGTTTTGTAACAACGAGCGTTTCTTTGAACCTACCAAGGCCTATCTGCAGGTGATGATGATAGGCGCACCGGTATATCTGCTGATGTGGGGTCTCGACACGATGGTGAGCGTCGATGGCAGCCCTAAATTGGTATCGCTCTCCATATTTGTCGACAATCTCGTCCATCTGGTGCTCGACATCGTGTTTATCAAATACCTCGGTTGGGGTATCGCAAGTTCATCTGTGGCAACGGTCATTGGCCACGTTGTTGGCATCGCCTTTATGGCATTCCATTTCCTATCGCCCAAAAACAACCTGCGACTGAAGTGGAGAAGCGTCCCACAACGCTACACTCTGAACTCAACACTGAAAGAAATCATCTCGCAGGGAGCCCCACTGGCTATTGCGTCCATCTGTCTGACGCTGTTGCTGTTCAGCTCGAACCACATTGTGCTTTCTACACTGGGGCGTGCCGGTATTTTCGCTTTCTCACTGTGTATGTATATGTTGCAAATCTACAACCTTTTCCTCGGTGGTGTTTGTCGTACTATCCAGTCGTTTGGCTCCATCCAAGTTGGCAAGGGCGATAACGAGGCCTTCTTGCTGGTGCAGCGCAAGTCGTTTGGCTTCATCACGTTGGCGATGGTAATAACCTGTGTTGTCGTGTGGATTTGGCCTGAGTCCATCGCGTCGCTCTTTGGAGCTGACGAGGGCGAATTCTTCAGCGAGTCCAGCAATGCTCTCCGGATCTTTGCCATCAGCTTCATTCCCTTCTGTTACATCTACACCATCATGATTGTCTATAAACTCTATGGCTATGGTAAGATAGCGCTGTTCATCTCCTTTGCCTTGTCGCTGACAGTGATTCCCGTGCTATGGATTATGTCGAAAGTGGCACCAGGACTCCTGTGGTACAGTTTCCTGATAGCCTACATCATTGAGACTGCCGCCATATTCATGTTGCATAAGATGTACAAAGTAAAATTTGAACTTAAAAATTAGAAAACTATGATTATTACAGCACCAACAACTAAAACGCAGTATGGTCTCTACGCAGAGTGTATCGCTCATCAAGGAGAGGCTTGTTATAATATACCTTATCTTTATACGTTGGATGGCAGTCTAGATGGGGAACGGCTATGCAAAGCCATCGAGGCCGCAGTCAAAGCCCACCCCACGCTGTTCACCCGTATCGAGCTTACCGAGCAGGGAGACCCTATACAAACGATTCATGTGGATGACGATTTTGTCGTCATCCCCGAACCAACCACTGACATCGAGGCAGAAAAGAAATCGTTTATCCAGCCCTTCGATTTGTATAAAGACAGGCTGTTCCGCATTCGTCTGCTGAAAGATGCAGAACATTACTATCTGCTACAGGACATTCATCACATCATTTGTGATGGTGCATCAAGAAAGGTGCTGTTGGCGGATATCGAGAAAGCCTATCGAGGTGAGACTTTGCCATCAGAAACACTCACTCTGGCTGATGTCGCCAATGCCGAGGCAGAGGTGCGAGAGACTTCGAAGTTCGAGGAAGATAAGAAGTGGTATGCTGAGCACTTCGACTGCGGCGATACCTATTCTCCGCTGTTGCCTGACTTGGAAGGGGAGGAGCCTACAGAGGGGTTGCTGACTCGAACGATGAGCGTGGGTATCGATGCCGTCGATGCCTTCTGTAAGGAGCACGCCATCTTTAAGAGTACATTCTTCACAGCAGCGTATGGTTTCCTGCTGGCAAAATACAATAATGAACAGGAAGCATTGTTCAATACAATCCATAATGGTCGTGCAGACAAGAGACTTGCAAACTCAGTAGCGATGCTCGTCAGAACACTGCCCGTCTATGCCAAGTTTGACAATGACACCAGTGTGCTCGATTTCCTGAAGGCCGGACAGGAGCAGATGACAGGATGCCGTCAACATGAGGCTTACGCTTATAGCGACATCATCCAAGATTTAGGTTTGCAGACTGCTACATCGTTTGGCTGGCATGGACCATTGTTTGACAGCCTGCAGTTTGATGGCAAACCCATGACTGCTCTGCGTCTGAACAACAATACCAGTGGTGTGGCTTTGTATGTGAAAGCCTATATTCGTGACGGACACTACTGCGTGGAGGCTGAATATAACGCCAGTGAGTATTCTGAGGCACTGATTAGTCAGTTCTTGGAGAGCTACGAGGCAGTAATAAACGGTTTCCTCGCTCAGGAACAGTTGTGTGACATCAGCCTGATAACATCTGCTCAGTTGGAAGTACTCGATAGTTTTAATCAGACCGATGTTCCCTACGATGATACCCAAACCATCGTCTCGCTGTTCCGTCGTCAGGCTAAGGCCACGCCCGATAAGACAGCAGTGGTCTTTAAGGACAAGCGGTTCACATACGCAGAGGTAGATGAAATCAGCGACCGCATTGCAGGCTATATCGCATCAAAGGGACTTGGTTTAGAGGATATCGTTGCCGTCTTGATTCCACGTTGTGAGTGGATGGCCATCGCCTCGCTGGGTATCATCAAGGCGGGATGTGCCTTCCAACCACTCGATCCCAGCTATCCGAAGGAGCGACTGAACTTCATGATGCAGGATACTGGAACCAAGTTGCTGATAGCCGATGAGGAACTGCGCCCTATCGTGGATGAATATCATGGTGATGTTATATTGACGAAAGATCTGTTACTGTGTGCTGCGACTGAGTCGCAGCCAACAGCTCCAAAGCCTGAGAGTCTCTTCACCCTCATCTACACCTCGGGCTCAACAGGTGTACCCAAGGGCGGCATGTCTGAACACAGAAACTGGGTGGCTTTCTGCAACATGCATCAGCATTTCTACAACATAACAGCAGAAAGCAAGGTGGCCGCATACGCCAGCTATGGTTTCGATGCCTCTCCGATGGAGATCTTCTCTGCACTTACCATTGGTGCTGAGTTGCATATCGTACCAGAGGAATTGCGTCTCGATCTTATTGCTCTGAACGACTATTTCGAGCAGAATGGTATCACTCATAGCTTTATGACCACACAGGTGGCCTACCAGTTTGCAACCAGTATCGAGAACCACTCGCTGAAGGCATTGATGACTGGTGGAGAAAAGCTGTCGACACTGACACCACCAAAGACCTTCAGTCTGACGAATGGCTATGGCCCGTCGGAGACTATCTGCTACGTCACCAACTACTGGGTGAAGGAGCGAATGAAGAACATTCCTATCGGTCCTGCCATGCAGAACTGTAAACTGTACATCGTTGACCCACAAGGCCATCGCCTGCCTGTGGGAGCTGCTGGTGAACTTTGGGTGGCTGGCCCACAGGTTACCAGAGGTTATCTGAACCGCCCAGAGAAGACGGCAGAGGTGTATATCGATAATCCGTTCATATCTCTCACCTCTCACCCCTCATCCCTCACCTCTAAATACGCCCGCTGCTATCGCACTGGCGACATCGTGCGCTATCTGCCCGACGGAAACATCTCGTTTGTAGGTCGTCGCGACGGACAGGTGAAGATTCGTGGTTTCCGCATCGAACTGAAGGAAGTGGAGGCAGTGATTCGTGAATTCCCAGGTATTAAGGATGCTACCGTTCAGGCCTTTGATGAGGAGAGTGGTACGGGTAAGTTTATTGCGGCCTATATCGTCAGCGATCAACAGATAGATATCGATGCACTGAACAACTTTATCCTCGACCAGAAGCCACCGTATATGGTGCCTGCCGTGACGATGCAAATCGACGCCATCCCGCTGAACCAGAACCAAAAGGTAAACAAGAAGGCGCTTCCAAAGCCAGAAAAGAAAGCTGCTGCTATAGAGGAGTCAAATGTTCCTATGAATGTGCTGGAGCAGGAACTGCATGAGATGATTGCCGCTATCGTTGGCAACACGGATTTCGGCATTACTACCGTTCTCGGCTATGCTGGTCTAACCTCTATCTCTGCTATCAAACTCGCCGTTCAGGTCAATAAGCGCTATGGCGTGACATTGGATTCAAAGTCGCTGGTAAAGACTGGTACACTTCAGAGCATTGAGAACGAGATTCTCCATTCATTGTTATCAGAAACAGAAGATGCTGCATCGCTTTCAGTCCGAAGCCGTCGGACTCACAGTCCGAAGCCGTCGGACTCACAGTCCGAAGCCGTCGGACTACCAGCGTCTGTGCCCCTCTCTTACGCTCAGACAGGTGTTTACTTCGAGTGTCTGAAGAATCCTGAGACGACGCTTTATAACATTCCCACAAAGATTGGATTCCCAAAGGATACAGATGCGACAGCCATTATCGATGCTATCAAGGTTCTTGTGAAGGCGCATCCGCAAATGACTGTACATTTCGGCAATGGCGAAGAGGGCATCGTTCAGACTGTCGATTTGGAACAGGCTGTGGAGATTCCTGTGAAGCAGATGAGCGAACAGGAGTTGGCATCATACAAACACGACTTCGTACGTCCCTTCGACCTCGCCACGGGTCCGCTCTATCGCTTTGAAATCATAACGACTGAGACGCAGACCTATCTGATGATGGATGTGCATCACCTGATTTTTGATGGTGGTTCTGTGGATATCTTCCTTCAGCAGCTATGTAGTGTGCTCGATGGTTTTGCCATCGAGGACGAAGATCAGTCCTATGCCGCCTACGTTACCGCCGAACAGGCCGTAGAGAGTGGTGAGGAATACACTAAAGCTCAGGATTTCTTCAAAGAGCGTCTGGCTGTTGTCGAGGCTGCTACTGAGGTGCGTCCTGATTTGCCCAATCCTACTAAGGGCACCATCAGTAAAGCTATTTCAGCGCTCGATATCAAGACCATCGACGTTTTCTGTCGCAACAACAACATCACACCTGCTCATCTGATTCTGTCAGCTATATACTATTCTCTGTCACGCTTTGCCAACAGCGAGCAGGTATGCATCACAACAGTCTCCAACGGCCGTTCTAACCTACTGATTCGCAATACGGTGGGAATGTTTGTCAACACCTTGGCACTTGGTGCGACCATCGGTAAACAGACCATCAAAGAATTCCTGCAGGAGGTGAGCGAAAACTTCGACGAGACGTTGCGCCACGAGAACTATCCGTTCGCACAGATTGCAGCCGACTACGGTTTGACAGCTGAGATTCAGTTTGTTTATCAGCTCGGCGTCATCAGCCAATACGTCTGCAACGGTACACCATTGGAGTTGGAGGGCTTGGAATTGAAAGTGCCTAAGTTCCCCATTACCTTCTTTATTCGCGATATCGATGGACAGGCAAGCGTCTGCGTAGAATACGATAACGGCAAGTATTCTGAGCGGCTGATGCAGAGTCTGGCAGATGCCGTGAAGGTTACTGTAGAGCGAATGATTGCCAAGCCCGAAGCCGCCCTGACGAGCATCAGCATTGTCAGCGACGAGGAGGCTGAGCGCATTATTAAAATAGGTACGGGCAAGGAGATTGACGTTGACCTCTCCAAGACCTTTGCCAACCTGTTTACTGAACAGGCCAAGCGCACGCCCGATGCACCCGCTGTGGTGGATCGCGACAGTCAGTTGACCTACGCTGAAATGGATAACTACTCGAATGCATTGGCTCGCCAGTTGATTGAGTTTGGCGTACAACCTAACGACTTCGTCTGCGTCATGCTCGACCGTTTCAAGGAGTTCCCATTGGCAGTGCTGTCTATCCATAAGGCAGGTGCCGCCTATACCCCACTCGACTTTGAATATCCCAACGAGCGACTGAGCTATATGTTGGAGAATTCTGAGTCGAAGGTGCTTATCACTTCTCACGATGTGCTTGAGGCCAAGATGGCCGAGGGCGACTTCAGTACCGCTGCCGCTAAGACCTTCTTCATCGACGACTTTATGGCGGATGTGGTTGGCGGTTCTCCCGCTGACGCTATCGACCTGTCAAATCCCGATGGTCTGGCCTATATGATCTACACCTCTGGTTCTACAGGCAAGCCCAAGGGCGCCATGCTCCATCAGGCTGGTCTTCGCAACTTCATTGCTGTGGTCATTGACATGGAGAAGTTGACGGCTGCCGACCGCATCAGCGGACACCGCTCGTTCTCGTTCGATGCCCATATCGAGGATATGTATCCCGTATTGACGCTGGGCGGCTCGTTCCACATCATGCCTACAGAGATTCGTAAGGACTTGGCTCAGATCCGCCAGTTCCTGATAGACCATCAGATTACGGGTGGTGGCTATTCGACGGCGATGACCTGTCTGCTGCTCAATGCCTTCGATGACCTGCCCATCCGATTCACAACGGGTGGTGGCGAGAAGATGGATGGCGTCTACAGCGACCATATCGAGATTATTAATGTCTATGGTCCGACGGAGTGTACTGACGATACCTCTTATTATAGCATTGCTCCAGGCCGACGTGTGGAGAACATTCCTATTGGCCAAAGTGTAGCCAACAATTGGAACTTCATCGTCGATACTGCTGGCAATCTTGTGCCACAAGGTGTGGCTGGTGAACTCTGCTTCGCAGGTATTCAGGTTGGACGCGGCTATTGGCGACTGCCTGAGCGAACGGCGAAGTCGTTTGTCGACTGCCCGTTTGTAAAGGAAGACCGCTGGGGACGTCCTGTCCGTATGTACCACACGGGCGACCTCTGCCGTTGGTCGGAGGACGGTCAGATTGAGTACATGGGACGTATCGATACGCAAGTGAAACTACGTGGTTTCCGTATCGAGTTAGGCGAGATTGAGAGCAAGGTCTTGAACTTGGAAGGTATCCGCCAGGCAGCTGCCGAGGTGCGCAAGGTACAGGGCAACGAACACCTCGTACTCTACTATACTGTGGTCGACGGATTTGCCATCGACAGCGACGCCATCCTCGCAGCACTCAAGGCTTCGTCTTTGGCCGAATACATGGTACCTGACGTCTATATGAAGATGGAGGTGATGCCGATGACGCCTAACGGTAAGATTAATCGCAAGGCACTGCCCGCTCCAGAACTGCAGCGCACCACAGAGTATGAGGCTCCTAAGGGCGAGATGGAAGAGCTCTTCTGCACTATCTTCTCTGACATCCTTAAGATTCAGGAGGTGGGTGCTACAGATAACTTCTTCGAGATTGGTGGTACCAGCATCAATGCCATCAAGGTCATCGTAGAGGCTAGCAAGCACGGTGTACAAATCGTCTTCAACGACCTGTTCACCCAGAAGACGCCACGAGCGTTGGCTGCGTTTGTTAATGGCAGCGAAGCTAGTCCTTCTAGTCTGACTAGTACGACTAGTGAGACTAGCCCTCAAATCGACTCCCCAGAAGCAGAGCACTTTGCACCGCTGAATGCCCTCCTCGAAGCCAACAGTCTCGACAATTTCCGTGAGGGCAAGCGTCAGCCAATCGGTGATGTTCTGCTCACAGGCGCTACTGGTTATCTTGGCATTCATATCCTCAATGAGTTGCTGACAAATTATCACGGCAAGATTCTTTGTCCTGTCCGTGCTAAAGGAAACGACGAGGCATTGAGTCGCATCAAAACGCTCTATTATTACTACTTCGGTCGCACAGAGGCCTTCAGCCATTTCGATGAGCGTGTCACCGCCTTCGCCTGTGAAATAACAGAACCTGACGCATTAGCCACCGTGCCCGATGGTTTCCCGTCGGGTCCGCTAACAGTCGTCAACTGCGTAGCCAACGTGAAGCACTTCTCTGCCGGCAACGACATCGAGATGGTGAACATCGAGTCAGTTCGTCACCTCGTGGCCTTCTGTCTGCGCACGGGTTCGCGCCTCATTCATATCTCGACGAACAGCATTGCAGGCCTCAGTATTGACGGCAAGCCCGGTCCTGAGGCGAAACTGACAGAACAGCTGCTCTGGCTCGGGCAGGATATCAACGACAACAAATATGTCTATTCGAAGTTTAAGGCCGAAGAACTGGTGCTCGATGCTGTAGCCCATCACGGACTGAATGCCAAGATTATGCGTGTAGGTAATCTGTCTGCCCGTCAGAAGGACGGTGAGTTCCAGATTAACTTCAACACCAACAACTTCCTCGCCCTGCTACGTGCCTATGTGGTTATTGGCATGGTGCCTTACGATGCGCTTGACCGCCGCTTTGAGTTCTCGCCCATCGACGAGGTGGCCAGTGCTATTATGCAGCTTGCCCAGACCCCGAAAGAATGCGTGGTGTTCCATCCTTCCAACACCCACCGTCAGTTCCTCTCCGACATCCTCACAGGTTTTGCCGAGGCTGGCATCACGTTGAAACGTGTGGAAAACGAAGAGTTCCAGGAAGCACTCGGACGTATGATGGATAATCCTGATCTTGTCACACTCCTGCGTCCGCTGATGGCTTATAAGATGAGCGGTTCTCGACAGGTTCGTTTCATAGAATCTACCAACGACTACACCACTCAGGTGCTCTACCGTCTTGGCTTCCAATGGCCACCTACTGCAGCCGACTATGTCCATCGCTTCGTTGACACCATCGTAGGTTTCGGATTCTTTGACCAAAGTCAAAGCGTAACACGCAATCTTTAATGTATTGATTGGCGAGGACGGTTCTACAGGAGCAGGCATTAATAAACGAATGATTGAAACAGATGGAATTACAACAGTTGACACTGAGTGTCTGTAGAGTGGCTCGCGAGGCAGGTGCATATATAAAAAAGGAACGCGCGAGCTTTTCGTTGGACAAAGTGGAGCGCAAGCATGCCCACGACTATGTGTCGTATGTGGACAAAGGGTCGGAGCAAATGATTGTGAAAGCCCTGCGCAAAATATTACCCGAGGCAGGCTTTATTACGGAAGAAGGCACGACGAAGGATGATGTAAGAGGTCAGAAAAAAAATGTTTCCGACGTCAGCCCTCAGCCATCAGATTTCACCTGGGTAGTAGATCCTCTGGATGGTACGACGAACTTCATTCATGGTTTTGCACCATATGCCGTGAGTATTGCTCTCTGCAAAGGTCGCGAAATCGTAATCGGTGTGGTTTACGAGATCGTCAGCGATGAGTGTTTCTATGCCTGGCAGAATGGTGGTGCTTTTGTCAATGAAGAGCCTCTCCATGTTGGAACGAGTGCCATTAACGATGCCCTGCTTTGTTTGCAGTTGCCCTACAATAGCGATGCCTACAAGCCCATCATTACCCGATTGCTGAACCGTTTCTATGGCAACGTGGGCAGCATTCGCATGTTGGGTTCGGCAGCTATTGCTTTATGCTATGTGGCAGCAGGCCGTTTAGATGCATACGCCGAGCGGTATATCGGCCAGTGGGACTATATGGCTGGTGCACTGATTGTCAAGGAGGCTGGTGGACGTGTCACGAACTATGCAGGCGATGACTATTTCATGGAGGGCGACAGCATCGTGGCCACAAATAGCGTCGTACATCAAGACTTGCTGGAAGCCGTCAGACAAGCTGAATAAATCCGTCGTCCTGGCGGATTTTTTCTTCTTTTATTAGGAATGCAAGTGCTGCATCAAGTTCTTCCGTCGGCAACTGCAGGCGGAAAAGTTCCGTGATGTGGTGACGCTGGCGGTCAGCCAGTAGTGCGAGGATGCGCTGACGGGCATCCTGCTGGCCCTCGGGCGTAACCAGACGGCCCTGCTCAGAAAGACACACATCGCATTGCCCGCAATTCGTGGAGGTCTCCTCGCCAAAATACTCCAAAAGCATACGGCTCCGACAACGGTCGCTGCTCTGCGCATAACGGAGCATGGATTGAATGCGCAGGCGATATTGCTCCAGGCGGTCTTCGTAAATTTCGCGTGGCAGCTGGATGTGCTCCTGGTCTTCGCGACGCTGCATATAGCGGATGTATGGCACCTGCTTGCGAGGAATGAAACTGACGAGGTGGCGCATGGAGAGGGCTTTCAGTATGTCGTAGGTCTGAGGCTGCGACAATCCTGCCTGTTGGGCCAGCATACCCTCATCAATATAACCATAGTCGGCAAAAAGTCCACCATAGTTGCGTAGCAGGGCCACAATGACACGTTCTTCCTCGGGGGAAACCTGTTCCAAACGATAGAGATCGTCGCGGCCCACCAGGAAACGTACGCGAGCCTGATGGTCTGCCTCCTCATCATATTCGATGTATCCTGCACGTTGCAGAATTTGGAGGGCTGAATATACACGAATAGGGAAATGACGAAAGCGCTGGCAGAACTCCTCGATGTTGAATTCGTGGCTGACACCATAGCCGTCACCGGTGGCTATCTGGTAGTAGTAGGCCAGATGTTCGTAAACCTCTTTAATATACTCACGCGGGGGAAAGGTATCATCGATACGTTTCGTCAGTTTGCCGTTGTCGTTGCCGTTGAAGAGCAAGATGGCACGGGCTGGTTGACCGTCACGGCCCGCACGGCCTGCCTCTTGGAAGTATGCCTCCAGTGAATCAGGACAGTCGTAGTGGATAACCTGTCGGACATCGGGCTTATCGATACCCATTCCAAAAGCGTTGGTGGCTACCATGATGCGCACAGCATCGTGTTGCCAGTCGCGCTGGCGGCGATCCTTGTCTGCGTGGTCTAACCCAGCATGATAGAAGGTGGCAGAGAGTCCCGCTTCCGTCAGGTGTTCGGCAATCTCGCGAGCATGAAGACGACTACGGACATAGACAATGGCAGAACCACCCGATTCCTGTAAAAGACGGATGAGTTCGAAGTGCTTGTCTGCGGCATAGTGAACCAAATAGGCCAAGTTTTTGCGCTCGAAGGACATGCGAAAAACGTTAAAGCTAGTCTTACTAGTCAGACTAGTAGGACTAGTCATACTAGGAATACTAGATTCTCTACTCAGCTTGTCCTGGATGTCCTCCACCACTTTGGGCGTAGCGGTAGCGGTAAGCGCCAACACGGGGGCTTCCGGGCAGATTTCACGGATGTTGGCAATTTCCAAATAGGAAGGTCGGAAATCGTAGCCCCATTGGGAGATACAGTGTGCTTCGTCGACGGTGATGAAACTCACCTGCATATGGCGCAGCTTGGTCTGAAACAGACTACTGCCCAACCGTTCGGGAGACACATAGAGAATTTTGGAACTTCCCAAAATACAGTTTTCCAAGATGCGCAACACCTGCTCGTGCGTCATACCGCTGTAAATGGCAGCAGCCTGGATATCCAGCTGGCGCAAGTGGTGCACTTGGTCCTTCATGAGGGCAATGAGTGGTGTGATGACTACACAAACACCCTCCTGAGCCAGAGCTGGTACTTGGAAGGTAATGCTTTTGCCGCCACCCGTAGGCATCAGTCCAAGCGTATCGTGACCAGCACCAATGGACTCGATGATTTCGCGCTGAATGCCGCGAAAATCATCATAGCCCCAATATCGTTTAAGAATGAGTTGATACTTATCACTCATCGTTTGTCACTTATCACTCTTCTGACGGACTGATATCTTCAATCTGCAGTTGCACCTCGCCGCGTTTGTAGGTATTCTCTTCGACGGTATAGACAATGTCGAACGAGCGTTTCGACTTGATGTAGCGTGCAGCAGCCGACTGTCCAAAGGCGATACCGTTCATAACCACAGCCGACTTTGAATCGACAAGTTCCAGCTTGATGTGCTCCTGATGGCGGCCCACTACCTTCGACGTACCATAGTCGTAGACATTGCGTGTCAGGAACAGTGGCTTTTCGTTGGCAGGCCCGTGGGGAGCAAGCTTTTTCAGTTCGTTGAGCAGACGTTTGTTTATCTGGTGGAAGTCAACCTCCATGTCGATGTCCAGCGTCTGTTGCGTCTGTTCGGGCATGATGTGCGTACTAACGAACTCCTGGAAGCGGCGACGGAACTCAGGAATGTTTTCCTGTTTTAGCGTCAGACCGACGGCATAAGTATGTCCGCCGAAGTTCTCCAACAAGTCGCGGCACGACTTAATGGCCTCGTAGATATCAAAGCCTGCTACCGATCGTGCAGAACCCGAGGCAACACCATTAATGATGGTCAAGACCACAGTAGGACGGAAATAGAGTTCCGTCAGTCGTGATGCCACAATACCCACCACACCTTTTTTCCATCCTTCATCGTAGAGTACGATAGACTTCTGGTGCTGTTGGCTTTCCAGACGGGCCACAATCTCGTTGGCCTCCTCCGTCATCTGCTTATCAACATCACGGCGTTGGTCGTTATACTCGTTGATGCGCGTTGCCTCCTCAAGGGCACGTTGCAGGTCTTTCTCCACCAGTAGAGTCACTGTTTCCGTACCGTTCTGCATACGTCCCGAGGCGTTGATGCGAGGGCCAATCTTGAACATAATATCGCTCATGGTCAACTCGCGTCCTGTCAGTCCACAGATTTCGATAATGGCTTTCAGACCTATTGACGGACTCTGGTTCAGCTGTTTCAGTCCGTGGAAAGCCAAAATGCGGTTTTCTCCATCGATGGGAACCAAATCGGCTGCTATGCTCAGTGCGCAGAAATCGAGCAGGGGAATCAGACGTGAGAAAGGAATGCCGTTATTCTTGGCAAATGCCTGCATGAGTTTGAATCCTACGCCACATCCCGACAGATGGTGATACGGGTAGGTAGAATCCGCACGCTTGGGATTGAGGATGGCCACCGCGGGTGGCATCACATCGTCGGGAACATGATGGTCGCAGATGATAAAATCTACGCCCAACGCCTTCGCATACGCTATTTCATCGATTGCCTTGATACCGCAATCGAGCACGATAATCAATTTTACACCATTCTCTGCCGCATAGTCTATACCCTTAATGCTGACACCGTAACCTTCTTCGTATCGGTCGGGGATATAGTACTCCATGTTGGAGTAGAACTGCTGCAGGAATTTATACACCAAAGCTACTGCTGTACATCCGTCCACATCGTAGTCGCCATATACCATGATGCGCTCTTTTCGGCCCATCGCGTCGTTCAGGCGGTCTACTGCCACGTCCATGTCGTTCATTAGGAACGGGTCTATCAGTTCGTTGAGCATGGGGCGGAAGAAACGCTTGGCGGCACTCTCCGTCTTAATGCCTCGCTGAATCAGCAGGTTAGCCATGACAGGACTCATTCCTATCTTCTCGGCCAGCTCTTTAGCCGCTTGCAGTCTTTCTGGTGTAGGTGGTTCGTAATTCCATTTAAACTGCATTTACCTTGTCTTTTAGGTTTGTCCTGTGGCTATAGCCCCAATTTCTTACGAATGTCCTTAGGGATGGCATTCTTATTGATGAGGAAGTCCATCGTGTTGGCTGCGATGAAGGTCTTGGTCATATACCAGATACCCTTGTATTCACCTGTCTCGCCCCACGAATTCTTGACCATGTAGTATTCTTTGCCGTTCTGGTCCTTGGCGATACCATAGATGAGCATGCCATGGTCGTCAGTCAGTTCCCAGTTATCGAAACGCTCCTGACGCAGCTCTTGAGTAGCTACGATCTCGGGCACGTTGCATCCCAGTGAGTCGATGATGTCGCGCTTCTTGGCGGTAGTCAGTTTCAGCCACTTGGCCATGTCGCTGCCACGCAGGCTCTGGGTAGCCTTGCCGTCGATGGCATAAGCCAGTCCCTGGCGAGTGAAGCCATCCTCCGAAACGTCACCGCCCCATGCTATAGTATAGCCGTTCATAACAGCGTTGTCGATAACCTGCATCATCTCATCCATCGGCAGATTGTATGACTGCGGGAAGCGCCAGTTGTCCTGTACCTCTACAGCGAAAGTGGTGTAGAAAGGATGGTGGGTGTAGCTGGTAATGCTGACATAGTCGTCGAGGTTGATGCCAAGCGATTGCATAAAGGTCTTCGGGGTGTACTTCTTGCCCTCATAGGTGAACTCCTCGGGGCACTTACCCAAATAGGCGTCGAGGATGCCCTGCAAACCAACCTTCCACTGGTTGGAAATCTTCTTGGCATCACTCTTGGCGATAGCTGCCACATAGGGCTCCAGCAGTTTGAAGAACTCGTTGAAATTGTTCAGCGAGTCGCCATACAATGAACCAGGGAACGGCATGATGCCCTGCGGAATGATACCGTGGGTCTTCATCGTTGCCAGCACGTCTTCTGCTGAGCCACCCTGAGCAAACTGGCAGTCACCATGATAGCGCACCACCTGAATGGCACGTTCCATGTAGGTCTTGTTGGCTACGAACGACTCGTCAAGGTCGTAGGTCTTACCCGTAGCCTTCAGAATTTCAGCCTCGAAGAACGACAGGGTGGAGTAATCCCAGCACGTGCCGCTTCGGTTCTGGTCCTTGATGCTGGTGATAGGATTCTCCTTAATCACCGTAAACACCGGTTTGTTTTTGTTGACGGAGTCCGACTTTCCGTCGGACGCAGACATTTTAAAGTCCTCCGCCTGGGCTCCCACTGTCATACATGCCAGCAGGGCCAAAGTCATTAACTTTCTCATTACTTTTCTCTTTTTTTATTGTGTTATTTATTGTATTCAAAAACTTAACCAGCGTTGTGCGCCATGAATTCCTCCAGTTCCTGGGGGTGATACGGGATGCGCTTCGAGCCGAGGAAACGGCAGCCGTCCTTCGTTATCAGCACATCGTCCTCGATGCGGATGCCTCCAAAATCCCTGAATGTATCGATTTTGTCGTAACATAAGAACTCCTTGCAGTATCCCGAGGCTTTCCACTCGTCGATGAGTGCAGGGATGAAATAGATGCCAGGCTCGTCAGTCACGACAAAGCCTTCTTCCAGCCTGCGTCCCATACGCAGACAGTTGGTACCAAACTGTTCCAGGTTGGGATGCGTCTCGTCATCGAAACCCACGTAAATTTGTCCCAGTCCTTCCATGTCGTGCACGTCCATTCCCATCATGTGTCCTAGTCCATGCGGAAGGAACATGGCGTGGGCACCCTGACGGACGGCCTCGTCCACATCACCTTTCATGAGTCCGAGTTCCTTAAGGCGCTCTGTCATCATACGACAGACTGCAAAATGCACGTCCATATATCTGACGCCGGGCTTGGCCACTTCCAGTACGTAGTCGTGACAAGCCTCGACAATGCTGTAGATTTCCAGTTGACGCTGGGTGAACTTACCATTCACTGGCATCGTACGAGTGTGGTCTGAACAGTAGTCGTCCAGTTCGCAGCCTGCATCGCAGAGCACGAGCCGTCCATCCTCCAACTTAGCCTCCGAAGGATTACCATGCATAATCTCGCCATGCTGCGAGAAAATGGTGGCAAAGCTGGTTCCGCTAGCCAACGAGCGGGCGATACCGTCCACCTGTCCACCGATGAAACGTTCCGTCACACCTGGCTTAATCAACAACTGAGCTGTGGTATGCATGGCATAACCAACATCGCAAGCACGATCGATGGCTGCAATTTCCTGCGGCTCCTTTGTAGCACGCATTTTTACGACGGCCTTGATGAGCGCCAGCGAGGCAGCCTCCTTCTGTTTCGAAGGATGAATGCCCAGCAAATCCATAATCTGAATCTTAGTATCATGGCGATAAGGAGGCAGGAAGTGAACCGTCCTGTGTGTTGCAATGCCATTGCGACATACGGAACCCAGATCTGCCATCGGGGCAGTCTTGGTAATGCCCACCTCAGAAGCCAGATCACTGACCGTCGGAGTGAATCCCATCCATACGATATCTTCTACGTCAATGTCGTCGCCAAACAGCCACTCTTCGTCGTTATCAATATCGATGAGCCCCACCAGTCCGTCGCGATGCTGTCCGAAGTAGTACAGGAACGACGAGTCTTGGCGCATAGGAGCATACGCGTTAGCGGGGTAATTACACGGTGCTTCATTATTGCCGAAGAGCACGATAATGCCCTCACCTACCAGTTTTTTCAGTTCCGCCCTGCGACGGATGTATGTATCCTTATCAAACATGTCTTCAATCTTGCGTTTTAGAGTCAGCGTACCCCTATAGGGTACAAATCGGTGCAAAGATACAAAATAACGAACAAAATACCAAATTTTTTTGCATATTCCTTTCTGTTTTGCAAAAAAATGAGTACCTTCGCACGCTGTTATGAGGTATTTTGTGTGGTTTAGTTACGACGGAACGGCCTATCACGGCTGGCAGATTCAACCCAATGGCATCACGGTGCAGAGCGAACTGCAGCGCTGCTTGTCCGTGCTGTTACGCAAGGAGATTACACTAACAGGGGCCGGACGTACCGACACTGGTGTGCATGCCCGTCGCATGGCGGCCCATTTCGATACTCAGCAAGCGTTCGACCCCAAGTTGCTGACTAGAAAACTCAACGGACTGCTCCATCAAGACATCGCCGTTTACAGCATTGAACCTGTCAGTGACAATCTACACGCACGATTCTCAGCTGTCGAGCGCACCTACCGTTATTATGTTCATACCCACAAGGACCCGTTCCTCAGGGCATATTCTCTGGAACTACACTATAAGCTCGACTATGAACTGATGAACCAGGCCGGGCGCATCCTGACCGAATACGACGATTTTGGAGCCTTCTGCAAGGCGGGCAGCGACGTCAAGACGACGCTTTGTCAGGTTACCCATGCCCAGTGGCACCAGACATCACCTACGACGTGGTATTTCGAGATTACCGCCAATCGATTCCTGCGCAACATGGTTCGTGCCGTTGTCGGTACGTTGGTTGAGGTAGGGAGGGGCCGCATGTCGCTCGACGATTTTCGTCAGGTCATCGAGGGCAAACAGCGCACCCTGGCGGGCGAATCCATGCCTGCAAAGGCGTTGTTCTTGGAGGATGTTAAATATTAAACGGAATGCCGGAATAACGGTATAACAACAAAAAACAGATAACGATATGGCCTGGTTGATATTGGCTTTTATGTCGGCAGCGTTGCTAGGCTGCTACGACTCTCTGAAAAAGGATGCGCTGCGTGGTAACGCTGTAATTCCTGTGTTGTTTCTGAACACCCTGTTCTCATCGCTCATCTTCCTGCCGTTCATCGTGCTTAGCGCTGGCTCGCAGATACTCGACGGAACCATGTTCCACGTCGCTTCTGGCGGATGGGATATGCATAAATACATCCTTTTGAAAGCCCTCATAGTACTCTCCAGCTGGGTGCTAGGCTATTTCGGAATGAAACACCTGCCACTGACTATCGTCGGACCTATCAATGCCACACGCCCAGTCATGGTACTCGTCGGTGCCTTGCTGATATTTGGCGAACGACTCAACGTATGGCAGTGGATTGGTGTTCTTCTGGCCGTAGCCTCGTTCCTGTTGCTCAGCCGTAGCGGTAAGAAGGAGGGTATTGATTTCCGTCGCGACCACTACATCTGGATGATTGTCGGTGCAGCGGTCATGGGGGCCATTAGCGGGCTTTACGACAAATACCTCATGGCACCTGTCGATGAGGGTGGCATCGGACTCGACCGCATGATGGTGCAGTCGTGGTACAACATCTACCAATGCTTCATGATGCTCGCCATGTTGTGGCTGCTGTGGTGGCCCAAGCATCACGAAACCACACCATTTCACTGGAGTTGGTCCATCATCGGCGTCAGCATCTTCCTGTCGACGGCCGATTTCCTGTATTTCTACTCGCTGTCTCTGCCAGATGCCATGATCAGTATCGTTTCCATGATCCGACGGGGCAGTGTGGTAGTCAGTTTCCTGTTTGGAGCGGCATTCTTCCACGAGAAAAACCTCAAGGCAAAAGCCTTCGACCTGGCATTGGTACTGCTCGGAATGGTGTTCCTCTACATCGGGTCGAAGTAAAAAAGGCGCGTTTTTATTTGGCTTTTCGCTCGATTATTAGTACTTTTGCAGCCAAAATAAAAAAACGCATTAAAAAATATGGGAAAGATTATTCTTACAGGAGACCGCCCTACAGGCAAACTCCACCTTGGACACTATGTCGGTTCGCTGCGCCGTCGCGTGGAACTGCAGAACGCCGGCGACTATGAGAAAATGTTTGTGTTTATGGCCGACGTACAGGCCTTGACCGATAATGCCGACAATCCTGAGAAGATTCGTCAAAACATCATTGAGGTGGCTCTCGACTACCTCTCGGCAGGTCTCGACCCCGAGAAGTGTGTGCTGTTCATCCAGAGCCAGATTACCGAACTCGCTGAACTCACTACCTATTTGATGAACCTCATCTCGGTGAGCCGTGTCCAGCGTAACCCAACGGTGAAGACCGAGATTAAGATGCGTGGTTTCGAGGGCGAGAGTATCCCCCTCGGATTCTTCTGCTATCCTGTTTCACAGGCTGCCGACATCACGTTGTTCAAGGCTACCACTGTGCCAGCTGGCGAAGACCAGGAACCCATGCTCGAGGTCACTCGTGAACTGGTAAACCGTTTCAACAACACCTACGGTCCCGTGCTCGTCGAACCTAATATCATGCTGCCTGAGAATGCCACAGCCCGACGCTTGCCAGGAACTGACGGCAAGGAGAAAATGTCAAAGTCTTTGGGTAACTGCATCTACCTTTCCGACGATGCCGACACCGTTTGGCAGAAGGTACGTTCGATGTACACCGACCCCCTGCATGTCAACCTGAACGACCCAGGCCATATTGATGGCAATGCCGTATTCACCTATCTTGACGCCTTCTCAAAGACGGAGGACTTCGCCAATTTCTGGCCTGAGTACCAGAATTTGGACGAGCTCAAAGACCACTACCGTCGTGGCGGCTTAGGTGATATGAAATGTAAGAAATTCCTCAATCAGATTCTGAACGAGATGCTCGACCCCATCCGTCAGCGCCGTCATGAGTTCGAGCAGGATATTCCCGAGATTTATAACATCCTGCGCAAAGGCACAGAAAAGGCCCGCGAGACTGCTGCTCAGACTATGGACGAGGTTCGTAAGGCCATGCAGATCAACTACTTCGAAGACCAGGAACTCATTCAGTCGCAGGCTGAACGCTTCCGCGCCAAATAAAAAAGTGTGACTTATGAAAAGAATTGCTCTTAGTCTTGTAGCTCTGCTCACGATGATGAGCACCTTGCAGGCCCAGCGTTTGGTGCCAGTGGAGAATTTTGGTGCCGATTGGCAGAAGTCGATGATTTCGACGAAGAACAAGCCCAACGGCATCATCTATCGTCTGCGTGTAGACAAGCAGAACGAGAATCTGCCCCTTGTGGAGGAAGCCCGTGGACTTGAACAATTCATTTCCGAGCGCATCGATATCGGATGGCTAGCCATGTATCGCCTGCCAACGAGTGCTGACGACTACAAATTCATCGTGGTCATCTACGATACCGAGGAAAAGCCTCTCTACACCGTTGACCTCGGTGCCGTGTCGGGCAACAACTACTGCGAGGTGCAAGATGTGCGCTGGGACAACGACACTCACAACCTGTTGTTCAACATGGCATGTCCCAGTTATGCCCATAATATCGACGGCAAGGGTTCTAAGCTGCATTGCTACAATCCTGAGCGCCAAGAAATGGTGTGGTCTACCGACTGGCTCACCAGCAACGATATTTTCATTCTCGATTCCAAGTTCGTTTTCTGCTCCTATGGTTTTACCAGCGAGAAGAAATTCCTCTTCATGCTCGACAAGTTTACTGGCAAGGTTTACAGCAAGCTGCCATTCACTTACAAAGTGGAATATCTGGAATTGCAAACAGAAAGCAATGGCCGCGAATATCTCTATGCCATCGACTACAACGACCACCTCTTCAAATACTATGTCGACGGTGGCAAGACGGTGCCCGAAACAGGTAAGGTGTTCACCGTGGCCTATGCCGTTTCTGATGATGGATATCTGAACATCCGTTCGTTACCCAGCATGAATGGCAGGGTTCTCGGAAAACTATGGATGCAGGACCACGGACTGGGTCGTGGCATCCTCTTGGAGCGTGGTGCGACGTGGAGCAAGGTGTGTGTGGACGATGTTGAGGGATGGGTCTTCAACAAGTATCTGGGTACTCAGAATTGGGTCGGTGGTCATGGCCCGAAGCTCATTGCCAAACAGCATTCTACTGCCATCTGGGTAGGGAACAATGTCGATGGTGGTCTCAACGTGTTCTGTTCTGTCGATAAGGGCACCATCATTGCCGACACCTTCTTCGACCAAGGCGACTACTACGAGTTACGCACTGGTCACGACTATCTCTTCGTCAAGAAAACCGACGTAATCGTGAAGTAAGAAAGAGCGATTAGAACTTGTAGTCGATACCAAGTCCAATGACGTTGTTGGTACGCGAATAGGTCTCGGTGCCGTAACTTGCCTGTTTGTCGTAGTCACTGTAGATGCTAATGAAATAGCCGGCATTGAGACGTACTTTCTCGTTGATGTTCCATGCACCACCAAGTCCGACACTGTAGCTGTCACAGGCAAACGAAGTGTTCTGCTGGTAACCGTCGCTAAGTCCGTAGTCGGTGCGCTGACCACCACAGCTGACGGTGAACTTGTCGTTGATGTCGTATTCGACACCAGCCAGGAACTCGTGAGTGCCATGGGTAAGCTCGTTCTGACGGTCGTTGGCCATCTTGGCGTTCTTATCGTCGAAAAAGTGATATTCAAGGGTGGCACGCAACTTGGGAGTGAACTCGTAACCGGCTGATACTGAGAGCAATGCGGGCATGTCGTAGCGCGTGCGGGCACCGTCCTGATAGGGTGCGGTGTAGACAGCTAGACCGGACTCTACCGTGGTCTTGATCTGTGTGGCCATTGCCGTTGCCGTCTCTGCTGGCAACTTTCCGGCTGCAACCAGTTGTGCCAACGGAGCCACCACCAACTGATCAGAGTTGAGCGATGCAGACAGGGAGTTGGTCTCGTTCTTAGTCTCGATCTTGGTGCGGAACTCATAACGAGCCGTCAGCGTAAGGGGTCCCTGATGGTAGTTCAGGCTGATGATAGGCGTAAAGCCCCACCCTTTCTGATCGACGTCGAGCGAGAGGCTGGCCAAGTTGCCGATGGTGGAATGGTTGGCCTTGACATGTCCGCGATAGTAGCCATCGTAGTAGTTGGCACGAAAACCAGCCGCTGCTGAGAGGCAGTCAAGAATCTTATAGGTGAAGTTAATCTGTCCACCATAGATGTATTGCTTGCCCTTCATCTCGGAATCAAACTGATCAGGACTGACAACGGGTGCAAAGCCCTGAGTGGCTTGGTTCAACTGCTGCGTCAGCCCTGTGACCACACTGCCCAGCAGCACGTTGAACATAGGGACACCGTTGTCGTACTTGACGAAACCGCCACTGCCCACAATGCCAATCATCGAGGAAATGGCCCAGCGGTCCTTCTTATAGGAAGCAAAGAGTGCGGGCACGATAGGCGCAGAGGCTACTCCTTCGTACTTTACCCCGTTGTAGGAGATGTCTCGATTCTGCCAGGGTTTCTGGAAATTAAGCGAGAGTTGCCAGCCTTCGTGTCCCCAGGCAAGTCCTGCGGGGTTGGAGAATACGGCGTCGATGTCGAACGAAGCGCCACGAGCCATCATGCGGTCGAAGGCGATGTGATAGTTGGTGTTGGTCATCAGACCGCCAGCAAAGGCGGTGGTTGAAACGAGGGCTGCGAAAGCCACAAAAGCAAATATTTTTTTCATTGGAAATATGGATTGATTGATATTTCGGCTGCAAAATTACGAAAAATAATTGATATGACCATTGACTTAGATTAATATTTTATAATAGGAGGAAAATTTTCCCAAAAACATTGGGAGGAGTGGATTCTTTTTTGTAATTTTGCAGCCCAATTGTACATTTTATAACGCGTTATTATATATTTATGGCAGACAAGAAGAAAATCAAGACCGCGCTCATCTCAGTGTTTCACAAAGATGGGCTGGAAGAATTGCTGAAGAAGCTGAACGACGAGGGCGTGAAGTTCCTGTCGACAGGCGGTACGCAGACATTTATTGAGTCGCTGGGCTACGAGTGTGAGAAGGTGGAGAACGTGACGACATATCCCTCGATACTCGGTGGCCGTGTGAAGACCCTGCATCCGAAGGTGTTCGGAGGCATTCTGGGCAGACGCGAGCTGGAGGAAGACCGCCAGCAGATGGCCCAGTACGAGATTCCTGAAATCGACCTTGTGGTGGTTGATTTGTATCCCTTCGAGCAGACGGTGGCCAGTGGTGCCAGCGAAGAAGACATCATCGAGAAGATTGACATCGGTGGCATCTCGCTGATTCGTGCAGGTGCAAAAAATTTCAATGATGTAGTGATCGTTCCGTCGAAGGCTGAGTACTCTATATTATTGGACATCCTGAACAAACAGGGTGCCGAAACCACTAAGGACCAGCGACGCATGTTCGCCACACGTGCCTTTGGCGTCAGCAGCCATTATGACACAGCCATTCATGCTTGGTTTGAGAAGAAGTAAAAAGTAAAAAAGTAAAAAGGTAAAAAAATGGGATTTTTTAGTTTTATTCAGGAGATAGCCATGGACCTGGGAACGGCTAACACCATCATTATCAGTGATGATAAGATTGTGGTCGACGAGCCGTCAGTAGTAGCGCTGGACCGCCACACAGACAAGATGATTGCCGTGGGCGAGAAGGCCAAGATGATGTATGAGAAGACTCATGACAACATACGTACCGTTCGTCCGTTGCGAGACGGTGTGATTGCCGACTTCTCGGCCTGCGAGCAGATGATGCGCGGACTGATCAAGATGGTACATACAGGTCACCGTCTGTTCTCGCCATCGTTGCGCATGGTAATCGGTGTGCCCTCGGGTTCGACTGAAGTGGAGCTGCGCGCCGTGCGCGACTCAGCCGAGCATGCCGACGGACGTGATGTTTATCTGATTTTCGAGCCTATGGCAGCAGCAATCGGTATCGGTATCGATGTGGAAGCTCCTGAGGGCAATATGATTGTCGATATCGGTGGCGGTTCTACGGAGATTGCTGTCATCTCGCTGGGTGGTATCGTATCGAACAACTCGATTCGTACGGCTGGCGACGACTTGACTGCTGATATTCAAGAATACATGTCGCGCCAGCACAACGTGAAGGTGTCGGAGCGTATGGCAGAGCGCATCAAGATTGCTGTAGGTTCGGCTCTGACCGACCTGGGCGATGATGCTCCCGAAGACTACATCGTGCATGGCCCGAACCGTATCACTGCACTGCCTATGGAGGTTCCCGTATGCTATCAGGAGATTGCACACTGCTTGGACAAGACTGTGGCCAAGATTGAGAATGCCGTCCTGTCTGCGCTTGAGAACACGCCCCCTGAGCTGTATGCTGACATTGTGAAGAACGGTATCTGGCTGGCTGGCGGTGGTGCACTGCTTCGCGGACTGGACCGTCGTCTGGAAGGAAAGATCAACATTCCTTTCCACATTGCAGAAGACCCCTTGCACTCAGTGGCCAAGGGTGCTGGCATCGCACTGAAGAACGTGGACCGATTCTCATTCCTGATGAGATAACCCCTCCATGAAGAACCTGCTGGAGTTTCTGAAAAACCACTTCCACTGGGCTCTCTTCGTATTGCTTGAAGTGCTGAGTGCTGTGCTGTTGTTTCAATACAACAACTACCAGAACAGCGTTTGGTTTACGACAGCCAACTGGGCTGTAGGAAAAGTGTACGAGGGAACCGCGTGGGTGGAGTCGTTTTTCTCATTGTCGAAAGTCAATGAGGACTTGACGCTTCGTAACTTTTATTTGGAGCGTCAGGTCACTCAGCTTCGCCGTCTGTATGACGAGGCTACGGCTCCTGAAGCAAGTGCTCAGGAACAACAGGAAATAGAGAAACTTGCACAGTATAAGTTGATACCCGCCAAGGTGGTAACCAACGAACTGCACTTGTCGAACAACCTGATTACCATCAACAAAGGCGCTAAGGATAGTGTGGAAGTTGGCATGGGTGTGGCCTGTGGGAAAGGCGTTGTCGGCGTGGTATTTCTAACGAGCGATCACTACAGCGTGGTGATTCCCGTGCTGAACATGAAGTCGTCGCGCATCAGCTGTGCCATCCGCAATCGCGGATACTTCGGTGTGCTGCGCTGGGACGGCAAAGATGCTGGTATAGCGTATGTGGAGGATATCCCCCGCCATGCCCGATTCAAGCGAGGCGAATGGGTAGAAACCAACGGCTATTCGACAATCTTTCCCCCTGGCGTACTGGTGGGACAAATCAAACAGGTATATAACTCACGTGATGGACTATCGTATCGTCTACAGGTGCGGCTGTCAACTGATTTCGGCAACCTGCGCGACGTAGTGGTAATCAGCGACAAGTCGATTGCCGAGCGCATGCGCATTATGCAGGCAGCAAGAGATTCACTGAAACTGAACGTGAGCGAGTGAAGAGAGTTGACAGTTGATAGTTGACAGTTGAGAAATATGAAAGCGGATATACTGAAACGGTTAGGGGTGTTTGTCATTTTCGTGCTGGCACAGGCTATTGTGCTGGGACGTATACACCTGTTCCATTATGCCACACCGCTGCTATACATTTACTTCGTACTTAGCTTCGAGCGCAACCATCCGAAATGGGCCATCCTACTGTGGAGTTTCTTCATGGGACTCTTCGTCGATATTTTTGCTAATACACCAGGACTGGCTGCAGCATCGATGACGCTGATTGGCGCACTGCAACCCTACTATCTGGAACTCTTCGTACCTCGCGACTCGGCAGAAAACATGAAACCCAGTATTCAGACGCTGGGACCATCGAAATATTCTACCTATATCGTGCCGCTGACATTGCTCTACTGCATTGTGTTCTACTCGCTCGAATTCTTCAACTTCTTCAACTGGCTGCAATGGCTGTTCTGCGTAGTAGGCAGTGCGGCACTTACGTTAGGACTTATCTATACCTTCGAGATCTTCAAAAGCAGACAATAGATGAAGGAGCACCGTTCGGATTATAGGCACTACGTCATCGGAGGTGTCGCCATCCTTATCGTGGCGGTATACATTGCCCGTCTGTTTCAGTTGCAGATATCGAGTGACGACTACAAGAAGAGCGCGGACTCGAATGCATTCCTCAAGAAGATAGAATACCCCTCGCGAGGCGTTATCACCGACCGGAACGGCAAATTGTTAGTGTATAACCAGCCCGCGTACGATATCATGGTGGTGATGAACGAGGCGAAAGACCACCTGGACACGCTGGAATTCTGTCAGGCCCTAAACATCAGTCGGCAAGAGTTTGACCGCAGGATGGAAAACATCAAGGACCGCGGCAAGAATCCAGGCTATTCGCGCTTTACGCAACAAATCTTCATGAGCCAACTGTCGGACAAGGACTTCTCGGTCTTTCAGGAGAAGATGTTCCGTTTTCCCGGCTTCTACGTCCAGCGACGAACCATCCGCCAATACCAGTATCCGCTGGCTGCCCACGTATTAGGCGACATTGCGGAAGTGTCGCAAGGCGATATTGAAGCCGACGACTACTACCAACCTGGTGACTACATTGGCAAGCTGGGCATTGAGCGCAGCTACGAGAAACAGTTGCGAGGCGAGAAAGGTATACAGATTCTGTTGCGCGACGCCCATGGCCGTGTACAGGGACGCTATCAGAACGGACGATTCGACCGCCGCCCTGTGGCAGGCAAGAATCTGAAACTGGGTATTGACGTTGAACTGCAGGCGCTGGGCGAACGGCTGATGGAAGGCAAGATAGGCTCCATCGTGGCCATCGAGCCGTCAACGGGCGAGGTACTCTGTATGGTGTCGTCACCCTCTTACGATCCTCGTATGATGGTAGGTCGCCAGCGTTCTAAAAGCCACCACCAACTGAGCCAGAACGTGTGGAAGCCGTTGTTGAACAGAAGCATCATGGGACAGTATCCACCTGGATCAACGTTCAAGACCACACAGGGCCTGACATTTATGTCGGAAGGCATTCTGCACCCCACACATACCGCGTACCCGTGCGGACACGGATTCAACTACAAGGGTTTGCACGTAGGCTGTCACGGGCATGCCTCGCCACTGCCCTTAGTGCCGGCATTGTCGACGTCGTGCAACGGATATTTCTGTTGGGGACTCTACTACATGATCAACCAACACGTCTCAAAATACGGCTCCGTACAGAACGCCATGGACAAATGGCGCGACTACATGGTGTCGATGGGATTCGGTTATAAACTGGGCGTAGACCTGCCTGGCGAGAAACGAGGACTCATTCCCAACTCGAAATTCTACGATAAAGCGTATAAGGGTTCTTGGAACGGACTGACCATCATCTCTATCGCCATCGGACAGGGCGAGGTGAACGCCACCCCACTTCAGATTGCCAACCTGGGAGCGACGATAGCCAACCGGGGATGGTTCATTACGCCCCACGTCGTGAAGCAGGTACAAGGTGAAAAACTGGACACCACCTATACACGACGTCGTTACACGATGGCCAAGCGCGATGCATATGACTATGTGGTACAGGGTATGAGGGCATCGGCTACGGGCGGAACGTGCAAGGCGCTGGCTCACTACGACTTTATGGCGTGCGGCAAGACGGGTACGGCGCAAAACCGCGGTCACGACCACTCGGTATTCATGGGTTTTGCACCGATGGACAAGCCCAAGATCGCTGTTGCCGTCTATGTGGAGAACGGTGGCTGGGGCGCTACATATGGTGTTCCTCTGGGGGGACTGATTATGGAACAGTATATCAACGGAAAACTTTCAGAAGCCTCGCAGAAGAAGGCTGATGAATTCCAACACAAACATATTTCGTATGGCACGACGAGCAGATAAACAACCAAGCGTTCTGAGGAGCATCGACTGGTGGACGATAGCTATCTATATCGCCCTGCTTTCCTTCGGATGGATCAGCGTTTGCGGAGCCAGCTACTCGTATGGAGAGACGGATATCTTCAGCCTGTCGACACGTTCTGGTATGCAGATAGTATGGATAGGGACAAGTATCGTGCTGGGATTTGTCATCGTCATGCTCGACGACAGGTTCTACGACACCTTCGCATACATCATCTATGCCCTATTGCTACTGTTGCTATTTGCCACGATATTCAATCCACACAGCATCAAAGGCTCACGATCATGGCTCGTACTGGGTCCCCTGCGACTGCAACCGGCGGAGTTTGCCAAATTCGCCACCGCACTGGCGTTGGCCAAGTTCATGTCGGTATATGGCTATAACATCAACCAGACGAAACACTTCGTGGCCACACTGGCACTTATCCTGATGCCGATGATATGCATCGTACTGCAAAGGGAAACGGGCTCTGCACTAGTCTATCTGGCGTTTTTCCTGATGTTCTATCGCGAGGGGATGCCTGGATCCATCCTATTTACAGGAGTGGCGCTGGTGGTCTATTTTGTAGTGGGCATCCGCTTTGCCGACGTCCACATGGGCGCTGCGGGAGTGACGAGTGTGGGCAAGTTTGCCGTCATGCTGCTTATCCAGATTTTCTCGATAGGCATGATATGGGTGTATTGCAACCAACGGACAGCCTTGCGACTATTCTTGTATTGCATGGGCATCACGCTGGCCTCGCTGCTACTGTTGCAACTGCCTTTCGACATTGTCTATATCCAACTGGCCGCGACACTCATCCTTGTGGGGTATTGCATCTGGGAGGGGCTGGGAACACGCATCCGCTCCTATTTCTTCATCGCCCTGTTTGCCGTGGGTTCTGTGGGTTTCTTCTACGGAGCCGACTTCATCATGCAAAACGTGATGGAGCCCCACCAGCGCTCGCGTATCAACGTACTGCTGGGACTGGACGAAGACCTGCGCGGTGCAGGCTATAACGTGCACCAGTCGGAGATTGCCATCGGATCGGGAGGTCTCGAGGGAAAAGGATTCCTGAATGGTACCCAAACGAAACTGAAGTTCGTTCCTGAGCAGGACACCGACTTCATCTTCTGTACCGTTGGCGAGGAAGAGGGTTTCCTGGGGTCTGCCGCTGTGCTGCTATTGTTCCTGGCATTGATACTAAGGCTCATCTACCTGTCGGAACGGCAACTGCTGCGTTTTAACAGAGTCTATGGATACTGCGTGCTGTCCGTCTTCCTGTTCCATCTCTTCATCAATGTGGGCATGGTGCTGGGACTGACACCTGTGATTGGTATTCCCCTGCCGTTCTTCAGCTATGGAGGATCGTCGCTATGGGGATTCACCTTCCTGCTATTCATCTTCCTGCGTCTCGACGCCAACCGCAACCTGACGCGTTCATAGTCAGTGGCGCCTGACAAGTCGCAAACCGACGTCAGCTATGCCAGGCAGGATATCGCGTTTCATATCGTGCCGGACAGACACATAAAGCCGGGCGCCCTCCTGCAAATCCACCGTCGACAAGGGGAAGAGGTATTGAGATTGGCTTAAGCCCCTACCCTCCGCATTGCCTCGCTCGTCAATCAGGTTACACGCAAGGGTGTCAACATGCAGCAACTGCTTCGATTCGTTTTTCTGTTCCACAATCAGCGTCAAGCCCGTAAACGGATATTCGCCACCGATGCGCAGTCCGATATCCTCCTGATAGTGCCCTGACACCGTCACCGGACCGACAACAAACGACAACGTATCGTTCTTGTCCCAACCAGCCATGGGGGTATGCTCGTAGTGATAATAAACGGTCTTCTCGTTACAGGCCGTCATCAGCACACCACACAATGCCAAAGCCACTATATATAATAAGGTATGCTTACTGTTTGCCATCTTTGGGTTGGGCAGGCTTTTTGGACTTCTTCTTTTTCTTCTTTTTGGCACGATCGAAACGGGCGATATTCTCTTGAGTAGCCAAATCGATGGGACCTTGAGGAGCTTTCTTCCCACTATCTTCCAGCAACGAGATGGGTTTCTCGCCCTTGCGGTTCATCTCGATAATCTGTTTGGCCCGCTCGGAAGGAATGGTCTCCAGATTGGCAGCAATATTCTTGTCTGTCGAATAAGTAATAAGACCTGCCAGGATATCAGCCTTGAAATAATAGTAGTCAGCATCCTGCGTCTGCAGCACGGCCTCCTTAGACGGCAACTTTCGACTTGCCTCGACATAGTTGTCGACCTCATAGTTCAGACAACACTTCAGCTTGGCACACATGCCAGCCAATTTCTGAGGATTCAAGGAGATGTCCTGGAAACGAGCTGACGACGTGCCTACGGAAACGAAATTCTTCATCCACGTAGCACAGCACAACTCGCGTCCACAGGGGCCTGTACCGCCAATAAGACCAGCCTCCTGGCGCGCACCAATCTGCTTCATCTCGACACGGATATGGAATGCTGCTGCCAAATCCTTAATCAACTGGCGGAAATCGACACGTTCGTCGGCAATATAGTAGAAAATGGCTTTCTGTCCGTCGCCCTGATACTCTACGTCGCCTATCTTCATCTTCAGGCCCAGGCCCTTGGCTATCTGACGACTCTCAATCATCGTCGAATGCTCGCGCTGCTTGGCTTCCTTGTATTTATCGATATCCATCGGACGAGCCAGACGATAGATGCGACGGATGTCGTCAGCACTCTTCAGATTGGCCTTTTTAATCTGCATATGCACCAGACGGCCCGTCAGCGTCACCACACCGATGTCGTGTCCGGGATTGGCTTCTACTGCCACGATGTCGCCCTTATGCAGGGGCAGATTGTTCACATTATGGTAATATCCCTTGCGCGTATGCTTGAACTGCACCTCGACCAGGTCGGTAGTATCAGCATTTCCTGGTACATCGGCCAGCCAGTCGTAGGTATTCAACTGACGATCCTGACGGCCTACACCATATTTGCACAGGCCGCGGTCGCAACCAGTCATTATATCTAAGTCTTTTTCCATATTTTTTCGTTATTACGATATTTCGTTATTCCGTTATTCGGTTATTTCGTTATTTCTGAATCAGCAGCACAATCATCTGCAGGGCCAGGTCGAAGAACACTATCTTGGCATTGGCATTCTGCCCGATGTCGCGAATGGCTTTGTTGATGAGATCTGTGATTGGCAGGATATTGGCCTCGTTGATGAAGCGGGCAAAATTGCGGGCGAAATCCTCTTCACGCTGAGTCATGTAGCAGAGTTCCTCCTGACGGAAGTTATACATGAAGTTCTCACGAACCAGCCGCAAAAAATAGTCCAAGAAGCGTTTCTGTTTCTCGCGCCCCATGCCTGCCATGCGCTCCGACCATGTCTTCAGGTCTTTCACTTTGCGCTGGTAGGCCAGTCGCATCAGCGTCTGGAACATGTCCAGGAACAACTCATTCTCAGAATCGGTACTCAGCATTTCCAATGCCTTCAGCCAACTGCCATTGGCCATACGGCTAATACGACGGGCGACATCCTCGGTCAGGCCGCGCTTCTCCATCAATGCCTGAAGGACATCCTCATCAGCAATCTTCTTGACATCGATACGCTGTACACGGCTCCGAATGGTTTCCAGCAACTTGTCGGGTTCCTCGCAAACCATGATGAACACCGTCTGCGAAGGGGGTTCTTCCAAGAGTTTCAGGATTTTGTTAGCGCACTCGGTGTTCATACGCTCTGGCAACCAGATCACACTGACCTTATAGCCGCCCTGACTGGATTTCAACGACAGCTTACGGATCAGTTCGTCGCTCTCACCGGCCGTAATGATGGCCTGCTGGTTCTCACCACCCATCATTTCCAGCCACTCGTTCATCGTAAAGAAAGGGCCAGCGGTGATGAGTTCATGCCATTCGCGGGCAAAATCATCACTGACAGGCTTGTGATCAGCACTCATAGAGGGCAGCTTGATCGTAGGATAGGTGAAATGCAAATCAGGATGCTCTAATTTGCGTAGCATCGCCACATCATTGGCAGTACGGCTCAACAGTTGTGTAGCGAAACCAAGGGCAAGTGCCTTCTTGCCACACCCCACCGGCCCACAGAGCATAAGGGCATGTGGCAGACGGTCTTCACTGACCATCTGCTCCAGGCGCTGACGCACCTCTTGCTGTCCGATTACCTGCTCAAAAGCCATTTTCTGTGCAAAATTAGTTAAAAAGTGTGGTATTCGCAAGATAATTTCAAAGAAAAACGTTACTTTTGTAATCTGTTAACGAAAACTAACTAAAATCATAGGATATGAAACAACAAGAAACGGGCAGTAGCGCCTATCTGATCAGTATCGTAATGGTTGCCGTGCTGGGAGGTCTTCTCTTCGGATACGACACCGCAGTCATCTCAGGAGCAGAAAAAGGTCTGCAGGCTTTCTTTAAAGAGGCTGGCGACTTTAACTACACAGACGGATGGCACGGATTCACCTCATCATCAGCACTCATCGGCTGTATCATCGGCTCGGCCCTCTCCGGATTCCTGGCTACAAACCTGGGACGTAAGAAATCGCTTATCATTGCAGGTATTCTCTTCTTCATCTCTGCCTTAGGCTCGATGGACCCGGAGTTCCTGTTCTTCAACTATGGTGAGCCCTCCTACTCACTGCTCATCATGTTCAACTTCTACCGCGTCATAGGTGGCATCGGCGTAGGTCTGGCATCAGCCATCTGTCCGATGTATATCAGTGAGGTGGCACCATCCAGCATTCGAGGCATGCTCGTCTCATGGAACCAGTTTGCTATCATCTTCGGTCAGCTGGTAGTGTATTTCGTCAATTTCTTTATTCTGGGCGATCACATCCAGCCCCTCGTCGAGGAGATGGGTAAGGGCATTGCCGCCATCAACCCCGCAGCACAATGGACGGTAACCACTGGTTGGCGTTATATGTTCGGTTCTGAGGCTGTGCCCGCAGGACTCTTCGCACTGCTCATTTGCTTCGTGCCCGAGACGCCGCGATACCTCGTCTCTGTGGGTCAGGACGACAAAGCCCTCCGTATCCTGCAGAAAATCAATGGTGAAGAGCGTGGTGCCTATGTGCTGAAGCGCATCAAAGAGACCATCACCATCAAGATAGAGCCCATCATGACCTATGGTGCCATGTGTATCTTCGTGGGCATCATGCTCAGCGTATTCCAGCAGGCAGTAGGTATCAATGCCGTACTCTACTACGCTCCGCGCATCTTCGGCGATATGGGCATGGACAACCCGATGATGATTACCGTATTCATGGGCTTTATCAATATCCTCTTCACAATGGTGGCTATCTTCACGGTTGAGAAGCTGGGTCGCAAGCCGCTGCTCATCTGGGGCTCACTGGGTATGGCACTCGGTGCCTTCGGCGTGGCAGTGACCTTCGGCAAGGCAGGATTGGAACTTGTGACAGCCATCAGCATCATGGTCTATTCGGCCTCGTTCATGTTCTCGTGGGGTCCCATCTGCTGGGTACTCATTGCCGAGATTTTCCCCAACACCATCCGCGGTCAGGCTGTGGCAGTAGCCGTAGCGTTCCAGTGGATATTCAACTTCATCGTCAGCTCTACCTTCGTGCCGATGTTCAATATGCACCTCACCGAGGGCGACGACTTCGGACATTGGTTCACTTACGGACTGTACGGCTGCATCTGCGTCATTGCTGCCATCTTCGTCTGGCGACTCGTGCCCGAGACCAAGGGTAAGACGCTGGAGGACATGAGCAAGCTCTGGAAGTGGAAGGGTTACGACGCCGTTAACCGCCTGGAGAAAGTGTTTGAATAATCAGATGTAATTAAGCATATAGAACTATGAAAAGAATACTTATAGCTGAAGACAACGACAGCAATTACATATTGATGAACTATATCCTGAAGAAGCACTACGAGTTCTTCCGTGCCCGTAACGGGCAGGAAGCCGTAGAGCTGGCAGAATCGGAAAAGCCCGATTTGATTCTGATGGATATCAAGATGCCTGTCATGGACGGTCTTGAGGCCACACGGCAGATTAGGGCCAAGATGCCCGACATGCCGATTGTCGCCCTGACAGCCAACGCCTTCGACAGTGACCGCCATTCCGCTTTCGAAGCAGGGTGCAACGATTTCCTCTCGAAGCCCGTCAATGCTGAGAAGTGCATTCAGACCATTGCGAAATACATTGGCGAATGAAACCACAGAAAGTCATTCTTTCCACAAATTTGCAGCAATCGCTTTCCGAGGCGGTTGCTGCATGCAAATATGACGTATTGTTTGTCCTCGTCGACGAAACCACCGAACGCCTTTGTCTGCCTGTCGTTGCCGATTTCGAATGCATGCAGTCTGCCCAGCGCATCGTTATCAAAGACACCGACACGAACAAAACGCTCGAGTCAGTCGTCCACGTATGGTCCGAACTGCAACGTCTGGGAGCCACACGCCACTCGCTGATGATTAATCTGGGAGGAGGCATGGTGACCGATTTGGGTGGTTTTGCAGCATCAACCTTCAAGCGCGGCATACAATACATTAATATCCCCACGACGCTGCTTTCCATGGTCGATGCCTCCGTGGGCGGAAAGACCGGTTTTAACTTCGGAGGTCTCAAAAACGAGATTGGCGTGTTCAACAATGCCAGTTCCGTCATCCTTGACACGACGTTCCTCCGCACCATGGATCACGAGAATCTGCTTTCCGGCTATGCCGAGATGCTGAAACACGGACTCATCTCCAATGATAAGATGTGGGCGGAGCTATTAAATCTAGAGAATCTAGACAATCTGGATATACTAGGCAAAATGCTCGCTGACAGCGTTGCCGTCAAACAGCGCATCGTCACGGAAGACCCCACCGAACAGGGCATCCGCAAAGCACTCAACCTCGGACATACTGCTGGGCACGCCTTCGAGTCGATGGCTCTGGAGCGCACCCCCATCCTTCACGGCTATGCAGTGGCCTACGGACTCATCGTCGAGCTCTACCTCAGCTGTGTAAAGACGGGATTTCCCCAAGACAAGATGCGCCAGACGGTGTCGTTCATCAAAGAACACTACGGACGCATGGCTATCACCTGCGACGACTATCCCCACCTGATAGCCCTGATGCATCACGACAAGAAGAACACGGGCCGCGACATCAATTTCACCCTATTGGGCGACATTGGCGATATCCGCATCAACCAGACTGCATCGGAAGACGACATCAAGGAAGCCCTCGACTTCTATCGCGAGTGCTAAAAAATGTCATGAAAGTCAAATGTCACTTCACAGCGTGCCTGTCACCGTGTGACCCCTGCCACTTGCCCTTTCACAAGGAGGCTGAAAGGGGTTCGCAAGGGGGCGCGCAAGGTACAACATGCCTTTGCACAGGGAGCGAGAAGGCACCTCGCGACCTTGCAGGCACACGCAAAACACCTTGCGGGCACCCCCAAAACACCTTGCTGGCATACGCAAAAAGTTTTAAACGCCCGCCCAAAAACAGCCGTCATTTTTTTTATACATTTCCTAAATACACATACTTGATGCCCTCTTCCTGTGCAATCCGCTTGGCTTCTTTCAACGTCTGAACAGGCGTTGGCATGACGTTTTGCATCTTGAAGCGTGGGAAGAAGCGGCTAAAGTGCAGGGGATTGTTAGCAAGACCATTGTCTGCTATCCAGCGGCACATCTGGCGAATCATAGTCATGTCATCGTTCACATCAGGGATGATGAGATTCGTCAGCTCAATCCATACACCAGCTTTCTGCATGGCCAAGATGGTATCGAGGACTGGCTGCAAGTGGCCACCGCTGACCTTCTGATAGATGTCATCGCTAAACGACTTCAGGTCGATGTTGGCAGCATCAAGATACGGCAGCAGGTCTGCCAATGGCTCCTGACACACGTAGCCTGCTGTCACGAGGATATTCCAAAGCCCGTTTTTATGTGCCAACCGAGCCGTGTCCACAATATACTCCAGATACGTCAGAGGTTCTGTATAGGTGTAGGCGATACCAGGGCAGTGGTGCTCCAAGCACAGATCTACGAGTTGTTGTGGAGAAAGGTCATAATGGCCAACATCCGATGGCGACACCTGCGAAATCTCGTGATTCTGACAGTTCAAACACCTAAAGTTGCAGCCAGTACAGGCAATGGAGAGACACTTGGTGCCAGGATGGAAGTGATACAGCGGCTTCTTCTCAATGGGATCAATGGCTAGCGAACAGGGCTTGCCATAGACTTCGCTCACGAGCACACCGCCCTTATTACGACGACTCCGGCAGATACCCGTCTTTCCATTCGCAATCTTGCAATGGTGGGGACAGAGCAGACACTCCACCCGTCCATCATCCAACCGCTGATAATACCTGCACTCCATATAAGAATCGTTTAATCCGTGATTGCAACGCCACACTTTGTACCTTTAGGTCAAAGAAATCCGTGGTCGTTTAAAATACTATTGCTTCGTAAACATACAACTCCGCATCCTTCCAGCCATCCCATCCGATGCCAGCCTTGTCCTGAGCACAATGGCCCACAAACTCCTCCTTCGTCCAGTTTACTTCATCGGCAACCTGAGGCAGGAACGTGCCACTGCGATAACCTTTCTTGATATAGATGCCATGCTTGTGCAACTGGAATTCATCCAGATTCTGAATGCGACGCATAGGTGTCAGCACAGAGATTTCGATGTCAATATCGTCCAGTTCGTCTCTGGTTACAGGCATGAACCGCGGATCTTCAAAGGCAGCGGCACGAGCCATTTCTGCAACTATTTCGTGCAATGGCACGTCTTCTCCAAAGTGACCAATGCAGCCACGCAACCGCCCCTGCTTGTGTAACGACACAAATGCGCCACATCTTGAATTGAGAATTGAAAATTGAGAATTGAGAGTTGGCTGCGCAATTCGTTTGCCATCAAGACTGTCCTTGATACTTGTCAGTGCTATGGCCTTCAGCATCCGTTTTTCCTCGTCATTCAATGAGAATTCACTCTTTCTCAGTATCGCAAACGCATGATAGCCCACCACACGACTATGGTCGTGATTATCAATGTCACCGGAGTTCTGATACAGCAGATGTTTCACTTCGTAGCCGCCATCCTGCATCATCAGCATCAGCGTAGCAATGGCCAGCTCTCCGCAGGCACTCGTAGCCAGATTCTTCACACCACTTCTGGCGTTTTTCTCTAGCTGAGCGATAAAGCGTTCCACGTCACCGCTCTCCACAGCCTTGCCTGTCCGAGCATCCACCTCGCAGGCATCCTCATATTTCGGATAGTGCGAGAAGTCGCTGCTCACCACAAACAGATTCTCTTCCGTCATATACGGCTTCAGTACTTCTGCTATCTTTTGCAACTTCCTAAAATCGTTTGTCGATATAATAATCGGTACAATCGGTGGTACTTCGCCAAATCTTCTCTGTAGGAACGGCAACTGAACCTCTAGACAATGCTCCCTATCATGAGCCTTGGGATTATAAAAGAACACAGAATCCGTTTTATCCGTGCCATCCGTGTTCGTTAATAATCTTGCCGTCTCGACATCTACCTTCACATTGCCCAATGGTGTACTGTAATAGTCGTATTCCGTATTCACCGAAGCCCCATCAAGCCACTCATGATGGCTTGGTCCCAACAGAAATATCCGCTTGTACTGCACATCGTCAGGTATCGACTGATACGCCGCTGCAGCCACATTGCCAGAAAAATAGTAGCCTGCATGAGGCACTATCAACGCTGCCACATGCTTGTATTTCTTATCCTTGGCATGTATCGTCAAGAAGCTATCCACCTCCTCGCTCAGTTCCTTGGCATCACCCGTATAGAAACGGTTCGCCTGAGTTGCAGGTCTTACTATCGGCTCCTTCGCCACGTTCCCGTTACATGTATTCATCATCATTACAGCTATGATTATTGTCAACAGTTTCATCATTCCGTTCCCATCTGCCGCAGTTACTTATTCGTAGTGTCTTATCCTTACATCTATCCCTTCTGCCTTTAGCAACTCAGGGATACCGCTGACGTTGGTTTCTCCATAGTGATATGGGAACAGCACCTTGGGCTTCACCACCTTTGCAGCCTTTACCAGCTGTTCTGGCGTCATGGTGAACGGCTGATTGCAGGGCATGAAGGCAATGTCGATGTCCTTGATGTCTGCCATTTCAGGAATGTCTTCCGTATCGCCAGCAATGTAGATTCTCAACCCATCGATAGTCAGGATAAAGCCATTGTCCCTACCCTTGGGGTGGAATTTCTGATTAGCCTCTGTGGTATTATAGGCTGGTACGGCTTCAACCGTGAAGTCGTCAGCTATCTGTAGCTTGTCACCATTGCCCATCACTTTTCCATAGCCCAACATGTCGCCACAGCGCTTGTTGGTAATCAACTGTGTGCCGTCTTTCGTCAGTTGCTTGATGGCCTCCTTGTCGAAGTGGTCCATGTGTTCGTGGGTCACGAAGATATAGTCTGCCTTGGGCATCTTGCTGTAGTCAATTGTCCTCTCGCGCAGCTTCAGCACAGGGTCTATCTCTATCTCCCTGCCGTCATACACCATCCTGATGCTGGCGTGCATCAGCGCATGGAACTTGACGGTTTTTCCACTTTTCGTCTGGAACACATCCACTTCATAGGTATCTGTTGTCACAGGCATATTGTTTTCTTTCCATGCCAAGATACCACCCAAGAGGTTCACAACCTTGTAACCTTCAGCACCCAGTTCTGATGCTGCACTGGCAGAGCGACGTCCACTACGGCAATACACGGCTATCGTTCTGTCTTTGGGTAACGTTGCTAGTGCCTTCTCCATAAAACCGTCCTGCTTCCAGTCAATGAACAGGGCGCCCTCGATATGTCCTTCGTTGAACTCTTCAGCAGTTCTCACGTCAAGAACCACCACGCCAGGCTCTGTTATCAATTTCGCAAAACCTTCAGGATCAGTGTTTTCATAATTTTGCTGGCAGCAACCAGTTGCCAGTCCAAATGTTGCAAGTAAGCAAGTAATAATCTTCTTCATATTGTTATTGTTTTATTCTTACCATCCAGGTGGCAGCACGATGTTCTCTACGTCGTGAGCCTTCTCGAACAGTGGAGCAATCTCTTCATCCGTGAAACCTGCGATGCCACAGCCGATGCGAGTCACGAGGAACGTCAGGTCAGGATGCTCCTTGGCGAACCTGATGAACTCGTCCACATACGGACGGATGGTCTCTACACCACCCTGCATCGTTGGGATGGCATAACTCTGTCCCTGCAGACCCACGCCCTGCCCCATGATAGCTCCAAACTTGCGGTAGGCAATATAAGCTGCCCCACCGCCATGCATACCCTTCAGATTGCTGCCAAACACGAAGATCTCGTTCGGCTGCAGTTCCGTAATAAACTCTGGTGTACTCCTCTTCTGTTCCATAATCGATTCTTTTGAAAGTTTCTCTTCGAAAGCCATAGGTTCTGCCATTTGGGACATCGACTCTATGTCCTTGGTGTTTCCAACAATTCTAATACCATGCCGCGCCATTCCCGATATCGAAAAGAAGGTCGTAATTTTAGCAGGTTACGCCCTATTCGATTATATATAGGTTCTGCAAGAACCAGGAAATTACCCATACCCAAACCAATGCCCTTCCATCCATTTGGTGTTTTTTCGACTTCTAAAACACCAAATTCACAATCTTTCAATGTAGAACAGACTTCATCGCACATTTCGATAGTCATATCGCCAAAAACATAATTCATACTGTAAATTCCTGCTCCTTTGGTAATGACTATAATCTCTCCGCCACTGCCCATCGCTCCTCCATAGGCGAAAGAAAAAGCTACAACATCAAGGTTTAAATAATCCCTGTAATTCTTATCGTTGATAAATATTACTTCTTTCATCTTTAAAACTTTAGTAACCTAATCTGAATTCATCGCTATCGTAGGGGCATCACTTTCAATGCACACGGGGACAGTCCCAGTGTGCACTCGTGATTATTTGAGGATTTGCCTTCATAATTTAGGATTTTACTGTTTTTTATTGTTGCAAATTTATTGTTTTTTTTGACATTGAAGAATAAAGCATTGAATATTAAAGTGTTTTTATCTCCCGTCAGCAGCTTTCATTTTCAAAGCGTGACAATTTGTCACGGTTTCATTTCCTTCATCTTTTAGTCTCTGTTTCAGCTTTCTCCAATATGCTTGCGGATCTTTACTATCTGTCAGCACCTCACATACATCCACTATGGAGAAATACCATTTCTCCTTCTCATCATCCCACGCTGTGCGTACTTTCTTGTCTTCAAATAGTTTTATTTCTTGTTTCTTTGTCATGTCATCAATGTTTCGTCAGTTCTTGATAAAGTTTAAATAGCTCAGCCACGCACTGGCTTTCTGTCATTGTTTTGACGTTGAAGCCATAGGCCGCCATCACAGCGCGGTCGTTGTCCTGATGAGCCTTGCGGAGTTCTACGGGCATGGTTAACTCGTCGTAGAGATCGGCCAATGATGAATCAGGATAAAGGGTACGTGCATCGAGGATTGCCTGAGCTGTTTGTTCTATCTTTGCCTTTTGTTCTTCTGTTGGAGTTGGCCAAGGAAAATTGTTGTAGACAATATTTATACTATAGTCGTAGCGCATTTCCAAGCGACCAGCGACTGCACGCATCCACGCCATGTGAACATTTGACTGTAGAACGCCAAAATGGTAACGCGAGACATCGGGCATAATACGTAGTTTGTTGCTACAAATAACATTAGGAGTCATTAATCCCATTGGAATATACCGACGCTTCTCTGATGAAACTTCAGGTATGACGATATAATCTTCTGCAGGGAAGTTCTCAACATGGAACCTCGTGGGTCTATCTGCAATCTTTCGTGTTCCTTCACTCTTACTCGCCAATCTTGCATCTTTTACGGCTTCTACTCTTTTCATGCACTGAGGCATTCTGCGGAGTTCCGCAGGAGAACAATCACCAAGCCATAAACAATAACGTGGTTTCTGATTGATAAATTCGTAGGCTCCGTAGAAAGGATGAAAGTATGCAGCAGAGGCAGGCTCCATACGTATAAACTCTTCCATTTCTTCTTTTTCGAAGAGATAATTGCCACCATCAATGGGCTTGTTACCTATTCCAATCATTGGAACATCACAAATAGGTTTTGGCCTGCTCCAAATGAAAATATCTGGTGCAGCAGTCAGATAGGCATTAATGTGCTTAACTTTTGTTACCTTGTCGTTGTCAAACAATAGACATTCTTTGCTTTCTTCGTCTTGCTTGCTAAAGCCCACTATGACACAATGAACTTGTGCTTTTGTAGAAGACTCGCTGTCCCATCGGAAGGTACGATGGGCAAAGTCTATATGTAAGCCATGCTCTATGAGAGGCTGCCAAAGATTGGCCACTTGTTCACCCTGGCAGATGCTATTAGTAGAGACAAAAGCGACTTTGGGATTGCCTATTCTCATTGCATCGAAGGCTTTTTTATACCAACAGCAGACATAGTCGAGATTGCCGACGTTTTTCCATTTCTCTCCAAAGATGTTAACGACATCCTGTTTTTGTTCGCTGTTCATTTGACGGGCGCCAATGAACGGCGGATTGCCGATGATGTAGTCATAAAACATCAAATAGGCTGGAATCCTTGGCGCTTCTGAATAGGTTAGCAGTTCAACCTTAGGGCGAACTTCTTCTCTATTTATAACCTCTGGCACAAATCCTGCCTGAGGAACTGATGTTGGTAATGCTTTAGGGGGTAAAGGTTGAGGCAATCCATCCTTGCATTCAATTATATTCCAATCCATCCTCAGCGCATTGCCCTCGCGGATGTTATGGTAGCTCTTCAGAGGCAGGAAATCGATGTCCTTATGAATAATTTTCTCCGTTTCTGCCAACATCTGAGCCTCGCTAATCCAAAGAGCAGTGGTGGCAACGGTAACGGCAAAATCGTTTATCTCGATGCCATAGAACTGATTGATACTGACCTTGACTGCATCGACAAACTCACCCATCATCGTCTGGCCATGATACATCTCGCGAATAGCCTCGTTTTCCAAGCGGCGCAGACTCAAATAGGTCTCTGTCAGGAAGTTACCAGAGCCACAGGCAGGATCGAGGAAGGTCAGCGACGATAGCTTCATCTGGTACTCACCGAGTTTCCGCTTACGTTGTTTCTCTACCTTTTCTTCAAGGATGTCGTCCAATTCACGACGCAGGTCGTTCAGGAACAGCGGGTCGATGACCTTGTGAATGTTCTCAATCGAGGTATAGTGCATGCCTCCGCTGCGACGGGTTTCAGGGTTCAGCGTCGATTCAAACACGGCACCAAAGATAGTGGGCGAAATCTCGCTCCAATCGAAATCGAGGCTGGCATTCTGTAGCAGCGTCTGCTTCAGCTCCTCAGTAAATTGGGGAATCTCGATTTCCTCTTCAAACAATCCACCATTGGTGTACGGGAAAGCCTTCAGGTCGTCCTTCAGATATTTGCTGCGCTTGTCTTCTGGCGTGTTCAAGACATCAAACAGGCGAATCAGCGCATTACGCAAATCCTCTGCATCATAGCGCACCAGATAGTCGTGGAACTGGTCGTGAGTGAACACGCCTGCATCCTCAGCATACAGACAGAACACGATGCGAACACAGAGAATGTTCAGCCAGCGCAGGGCCTCAGGCGAATTGTCGTCGTATTGCGCCAGCAGGGCCTCATAAATTCTTCCAACGATTTCACCTGCTTGCATCGAGACTTCCATCTCTTTCGAAAGGTGCTCGTTCTTAGCGTCAACCAGGAACTGCAAGCGATAGTATTCCTTGCCCAGATTCTCCAACAGAATCTGCTCCGGTTCGCCATTGGGCTGCTCCATATCATAGACCAAGAACTCCTTGAAGTTGCAAGTAACAATCCAGCGAGGATGCTCTGACACGGGAAGACTGACCACATAGCGGCGTGCCTGCTGGAAAGGCGTCAACAGCGAGCCGTCACTTTGCTTGACAGGTGCTCGTAAGTCCTTGTCTATCGACTTCTGCTCAATCAGCACGCGGGTAGAACGAATACGGCCATCAACAAAGTTGGAAGCGTCTACTTTTTGATGATCTTCAAAAGTAATGAAACCATCCGAGGGAGTCTCGATGCCAAAGACGTTTGTCAACAGGTCTATCCAGAAAGGCTGTGATTCGCCTCTCTCGTAACCTCTGCCTTTCCATCGCTCAGCGAACTCCGCAGCAGCCGCAGCTATTTGTTTCTCTGTCTTCATTGGTAGCAATATTTTTCTGCAAAGATAGTCATTATTTTCGATAACTCCAAAACTTTCCCACAAAAAATCTTCCATCTTTCTAGGGAAGTACAAGTTTTCAGGAAAGATGTCAACAATTCCAGGAAAGTGTCAACTTGTTCAGAAAAACGACTGTCAACCACATCAGGAAAAAGAGCAAAAACTGTCAACCGAAATCAGGAAAAGACAGACTGTACAATTCGGGACTTTCGGACTTTTTTGCGTGTCAAACTGAATCCCCAAAATTTGCCCTCAATGAGCGAGAAGCCGTTTCTCTCATAGCGAGAGGCCGTTTCTCTGCCAGAGAGAAGCCGTGTTGCTAAAAACGGGAGGAAATCTATTTCTACGGAGCCAGGGAACCAAAGGAGAACTGGTCGTCGCTGTGCTCCTCAAAATCTAACAAAATCTGATTCAAAATTAAAGAAAAATAGAATCTACGGAGCCGGGGAGCCAAAGGAGGCAAAATGTCCCGCAGATTGCATTGCAACGCCACACTCTCAAAGAGAGAACGCCACACTTCGATCTTTAGTCGAAGAAAGCGCAGATTGCAACGCCACACTCTGACCAAGGTCAGAGAAATGGCAGAAATACATGACTCCACGTCCTCCATTCCTCCATAGACAAGTCTTTGAGACTCTTGCCAATAGTTGTTTCGATTAAAAAAAGTGAAAAAAAACAGATTTATACAACTACCAGTTGTTTTTCTCAAATAATCTTCCTATCTTTGCAGCACAAAAAGCTATATGATATGACATTCGACAAGCTTCTCGACAATAACACCCTATGGGCTGTGCGCTATGAAGGAGTAGCCGACAACGCATTCAGGCCATTGATGCTGATGGTTTTGTGGACTTTCTGTCAGAACTATTATAAAGAAAAGGAGGTATATATGAAAAAGAAGACACTTGAATTCCTCGAAGCTCACCAGAGCGAAACACCATCAAAGTGGCGCGAGGAGGCAGAATGGAGACGCGACAATTGGTCGTGGTTGCAGCATTCGCAAAAGATTGCTGTCAAGGTACTGCTGCAGATGAAACAAAAAGGGCTTACCCAAAAGGCCCTTGCTGAACGAATGAACTGCACCCAGCAATACGTTTCTAAGATTCTGAAAGGCAAGGAAAATATGTCGCTTGAAACACTCACAAGGTTGGAAATTGCCCTTGGCATCAACCTCATCCTCGACGAGCAGATACCTTTTCCTTGTATTGCTGCAGAAGAAGAGGTGTTCGTTTAGATTAAGTACTTATAGAAAGCGCATCATTTTTCTGCAAAATAAGGACGGAAAATAGGGTACGAAAAAGGTGGTAGCGGTTCGGGTTCAGGCACCGGTAGCGGCGAGGGAAGCGGCAGTGGTTCAGGCAGTGGCACGGGCAGCATCACCACTGGCGTAGCGGCTCCGACCATTGGCGGTGAGGCAGCATTCACCACATCGACACAGGTGACCATGTCAGGTCCTGACGGTGCTGAGATTCGCTACACCACGGACGGTTCTACGCCTACGGCCAGCAGCACGCTGTACACCGAGCCTCTCACCGTGAGCTCGTCCGTGACTCTGAAGGCCATCGCCATCAAGGACGGCCAGTCGAGTGAGGTGACCACCAAGCAATGCGCAGCCGGTTTTTTAGCGTAAGCAATGTTTTTCCTTTCTGAGAAAGAGTCCCTGAAAGGGATAACGATATTAGTTGTAAGGCTGTCTGGATGCTTGCATACAAGCAGAATTGCAACTAATGGCGTTAAGACTCTGACAAGAGTGTCTTTCTCAGAAAGGGGTTTTTGAGGTTTTTGTTAGAAAATGGGAACGTAAAATCTATCAAATTCAAAAGGTTATGAGTGACAAGACTAAAAAGGAGGACCACTGAGGGACCTCCCGATTTTTTATGTATCAGTGGACCTGCCCCCCATGGCACATGGGTCTCCACAGTCTTTTAGAACGGATAACCGATGGCGAAGTGGAGGGTATGGTTGCCCTTAAAGCCATCGATATTGAAATATCCTGACTTTCCTGTATTGTAGGGCACATGCAGGGCCAAGCCCCAGTCGAGGCGCAACACGAGGAATCCCAGGTCGTAGCGCAGACCCACGCCCGTTCCAAGGGCAAGGTCTTTGAAGAAATCTTTCAGGCGCAAACGCCCCTTCACGAAAACCATGTCAAAATACTCATCACCTCCAAAGGTTTCGTCAGTGTACCACACATTACCGGTGTCGAGGAACAGGGCTCCAAAGAGGTTGCCGAAGAGCTGGCGACGATATTCCAGATTCGCCACGAATTTTGCGTTACCATTCTGAAATATGTAACCATAATTCTTTACATTGAGTTGGGGGAAGGCACCCGGGCCGACACCACGGACCGAGAAGGCACGAATGCTGTTGGCACCGCCCGCATAGAACATCTCAGCCATAGGCACCCAGTTGCTGTTGCCATAAGGATAGATGTAACCGGCATTGAGATGGGCTACAAGCGACGAGTTTTTACCAAGCGTCCACGTCTTGGTAAAGTCTGTTTCTATCTTCAGGAACTGGGAATAGGGATTCTTGAAGAGCTTCTTGTCTTTCTCGTTCCACGAACTGCCTTTGAGCAAATAAAGCAACGACACGATATTGCCGGACTCTGCCAACGTCGTCTCCCAGCGGATGGGGTGTAACAAGCCAGACGGCGACGTATAAGTATATGTGTAGCGCATCTCGGGCGTGAAATAGTCTTCCATCGTTCCCAGCAGGTACGGATTATCGATCATGATCGAATCGAAAGCATTAGTCTTGCTGTTCATGAACTGGTACTTTACTGTCAGTGGCGAAAACTCATGGGTGCTCTGTGCCGAAGTCTTCCAGCGATAGGTCCACTCGCCTGACACTACATGCATCTTGTAGTAGCTTGGACGATAGATGATATCCGTTGAGACTTTGGCTGTCGTGGTAGGTGTCGTATAAAAACGCCGTCTGCGAACGATACGCCCATCCTTGTCGCGGCGCACGCGGTTTCCACCAAAGAACGGAGCAATGATACGCGGGAACTCGATGGAGGCATCGGCACCATACTCATAGTTATTCATTTGCGACCCTCCTTGGGTAGACCACTCGTAGGAGCCGTGAATATTGACGTCAATGAGTTCGCCCCCACGGAAGGCGTTACGACGGGTGACACCCATCTTAAGCTCCGGGCCCATGCGTCCGATGGTACGGGCATTGAAGTTGGTTTCGATGTAGTGGTCCCAAGGCTTTTCGAACACACAGTTCAGCGTCAGGTCCAGTGTGTCGCAGGCAGCTGTCGTATCGCGAGGGGTAAACGTAAAGTCCGTCATCGAGAAGAGTCCCATGGCATTGATCTTGGCGATAGACTGCTGGTAGTTGTCGTAGCTGAAGAGCTGGCGGGGACGCAGTTTCATGTCGGCCATGAGCACACGGGTACGGATGGGAGGTTTCTTGCCAGAGAAACGAACGGTAAAGAAACGCCCGCTGACAGAGTCCGTAGGTTGTTCCATGAACGTTTTCTTCATATTGATATTGACCCTGCCGATGTACCACTTATGAGTGGCTTCCACGGGAATATCCTTTGCCATGCGCAACTGAACCTGGGCCTTGCCGTCGACCTTAAAGGTATCAGCCAGGAACGAGGCATAGCTGGGCTGATAATAATAGAAACCATTATTGCGCAAGAGGGTGCTGATGCGCTGTCGCTCGGCGTCCAGACGACTGACCACAAAAGGATCGTCTCTGTGGACATAAGCCTCATCCAATGAAGCGCGTATCAGGGTGTCAGCCTCGGCAGGGAAGTCGTAATAGCCAATGCTGTCCAACAGGTATAGCCGTCCGGGATGCACGTCATAAGCTATCTTTGCAGTCTTGGGATTCTTCCGCTGGATGACGTCGTATCCCACATTTCCATTGAAATAGCCGTTATTGCGCAACACGCCCTGAGCCACTTGTGCACGCAGTTCCGGATTCACCCACGACATCAGAACAGGCTGTTTGCCGAGGTTCTTGGTCATCCACTGGGCAAACTTGGAATCCTTGTCGTGATATTTGTTCCACACGGAGACGCGCCACGAGAATGGCAAGCGGTAATAGCTGCTGCCGAAAATGGCTCCATTGGGCGCTGTGGCCAAAGCAGCCTCCACCTCTTCCTGTGTCCGGGTGAAATTATCGTTCTTCTCGTAGTCGTCATAGGTAATCGCCTTCAGGCCCGTGAAGAGCTGGTCGTCTTCAGGGATATTCTTCGTCATAGAACACGAGACGAGAAACAGCACGGCCGATAACTTCGTTAACTTCGATAACTTCGAGCGAAGCGATAACTTCAGAAACTTGAATATACTATTCTTTCTCATGGTTTGTCGTTGTTAGAGAATCGACGGGTGCGACGGGCATCGGCTGGGGACGCGGAGGCATGGTCGGCGTCTGGTCCTTGAAGCGGAAAATATCCCAGAAGCTCTGCAGCGAGCGTCGCCACGTAAAGCCTCCGCCATATTTCTGGGTATAGCCGTCGAGCCAGTCGTAGCTGTTGTTCTGATAGAACACGGTAATAAACTTGTTGGCGGTATTGTCGAGACGATATTCCAGCGAGACATTGTCGAAGAACGAATTATTGCGCTGTTGCAGTTCAGCACCTGTCGACACCTTGCCGCCAACAGTGATCTTCAATCGGTTGTTCATGAAACGCTTGGCAAACTTAAACGAATAGTCGGTATGCATGTTGCCAGCCGCATCCGTTGATTTGTCCATACCCATCGACAAGTCAAGGGTGCGGAGCGCATTACCTGTAATATTGTTAATCTCGCTGTTCAGGAATGCACTGAGGGCTGAGTTCATGGAGAAAGCCCCCGTATTGCCGTCAGCCAGATACATGCCCGTGGTGAGCATCGTCACAGCGAGTTTTCCACGCTGTTCGGTGCCCATGGCCTGCAACTCGCCGTGCATTTCCATATCCTCAGGAGCGTCGAGGGTAAATTCAAGACCCATGTCGTTGAGCGTTTTTGTAATCTTTACGCCACAGTCGAACGTCACACTGCGCCCTACCCCACTGGCACCCGACACGGTGGCCTTGGTGCGCTCGGTGGCAGCGATATTCAGCGCGGGATTCATGGGGTCACCCGTGAACTCAATATACGAGCCGTCCTGAATGGTAAATGTCTTCAGCGGGATGACAGGCAGTGAATACTTCATCTCTCCGTTCGACAGCGTATAGCGTCCACGCAACTGGAGATTATCGGCAGGAGAATACTGCATGCGCAACGTACCACCGCCCATCAGGTCGATATAGTTCGAATGATCGGTGTTCAGATAAGCCATGACATGGGCACCTTTCGACACGTCGATGGTCATATCCATCTGGAAGCCATTCAGTGGCGGACGCTCGACGACAATCTGCGTGGTGTCACTGAAATCAGTAAACTTCACCAGTTCGTTCAACTGGTTGTCCGTCGTCAGAGGCGTGTCACGCAACACGTAGCTCATATCTGTCGAGCCCAGCACTTCCAGACGTCCACGCATCGAGAGGTTGTCCAGCGGACCGCTCATGCGGGCAAACACGTTGACGAAAGCCTTGCCATAGGCGATGCTCTTCGGATTCTCCTCGGCACCGATAATCTGGTAGTCACGGGCCTGCATACGCAGATTGACCATCATCTTGTCTATATGGCTGAAGTCAACGTAACCCTGGATATTCAGCGGGTTGTTGTTATGGGCATAGACTGTGAAATTCTCGAGCAACAGCTGTGAATTCTGAATGCGCACGGGGTCGTTGTCGAAACGCAGTCGCACGCCATAGGGGATGCTCTCGACATACGACGAGTCAAGATAGATTTCTCCGTCCACCTTGGGAGCCAGGTTAGTTCCCTTGATGGTCAGCTCGCCTTCGCCATAGCCATGGAATCCGAACAGCTGATCAGGAATGAAACCGTTAGCCAGCGACAACGGCAGGCGCTCCAACAGGAAACGGGCATCGATGCGGCCGTTATCCTTATTATAATAGGTACCCGTCAGCAGACCAATCTCCACGTCATCCTTCATCAGACGGGCCTCGACGGCATGAGCGTCGTTCTCTTTCTGCAGATAGACCAATTCAGTGCTGACATTGCCGATAGGACTGCATTCGTAGGTCATGTCGCGCACTGCCATATCGCTGAGCATCGAGATATGTCCGTCAGCATCCTGAACGACATGGAAATCGCCATTCAGCAGTCCAGTCATCTGTGGCAGATAGTAGGGCAAGACGGAGCTCACCTCACCCAGATTGACTTTGTTCAGCGAGACGGTGATATCCTGCAAGGCTGTGGGGTCGCTATCCTCTGAATAGATCTTCACACCCGTTCCGTCGTCAGCTATCAGGTCTATCTTCGTTTTCACCTTATTTTTTCGCGTTAACAACACGAAATTATCTTTGTTCAGGTTGAATTCCTTATAACCGATAGTAGGACGCTCAGGCATCAGATGCAGGTTGATGCCGCTGTCGACCATCTCGGCTTTGGCACCCAACCGGATTCCAAGCTTGTTGTCCGCATCGTAGTAGCGCACACCCACGGTAGCTCCCCGCTCCTGGAACAGCCCGTCGAACAAGGCATTGAACACAAACTGCGGATTCTTCTTGTTGTTGCGCACCTGTCCTTGGAACGACAGATGATCCTTACGCTGCACCAGAATGAAATTGATGGTATCCAGTCGCATGTCGCTCATGGTCAGCGAATGTACATAACCCTTGCCGTTCACACCTTCCTCAGGCGAGGTTCTCATATCGAACAACAACGTCTTGAAGTCGAGGCCCTGATTGGTGTTCAGCAATGTGACGATGGGATTGTCATGCTTGCTCTCAATGTGCATCTTCATCACAGGCAGCAGTCGTCTGATAGCAGACTGGTCGATAATACGTTTGTCGAACTGTGCCATCACCGTGTCGCCAAGAGTAGTAATGCGTTTCAACAATCGCTCGTAGTCGCCGCTGGCATCGAGCTTCACGATGAAGTCACCGCTCTGAGCCCGCAGATAAGTGGTATCTGGACGTGCCTTCACGAGCAGTCCGATATCGCCTGGACGATAGATATGGCTCGAATCGCTGATGGTCAGGTCGTTGAAGAGTCCGCTTACCACATGCGTCAGTTTCATGTCGCTGTTCACATCGACATGCCCGCAGAATCCGATGCTCAGCGGATATGCCGTCAGTCCCATCGTATAGAAGTCCACCTCATGGATATCGGCAGTCAGTGTGGCGTCAATCTGCTGTTTCTTCATCAGGGCGTCCACAGTCACCAATCCCCGCATCAGTTCATTATCGCTACGAATCTCAGCCCTTGCCTGGCCGTTATTGACATCTGCATTTGCTGTCAGATGGTCCATATTCCAATGGCCGTATCGCAAATGGTGTATCTTTGCCTCGGCCTGCATGGTGGTTCGAGGCGAGAAGATGTCCGTTCCCTGTCCCTTGGCAGTGACGTCGGCACTGACGGTATAGAACGAGTCGCGAGGCATAAAGTGGTGCAGGTTCAATTGGTCAATCTGTGCTGTCAGGTCGTAACGCATCACGTCAGCATTGAGCATACCCTTGGCCTTCACCATGCCCCCACCTTCGCGCAACGTCACATCAGCAGCATAGTTGGCACCATCGGCTTTCACCCTGCCAGCAGCCCGCATCCCATTGGGAATGCGATAGTTGCGCTGTACGTCACGAGGCAATGCTGCCATCACGAAACCTAAGTCCTGCGTCTGGGCATCGAACGTCACATCGGCACGCAGACGTTTCAAATCGTTCAGATTGGCCACGAATCCGTCAGCCTTGGCGGCAAAGGCGGTAGGCAGCGAGACGTCCAAGTCCGAGAATTCCATATAGTCCATGTTGCCGTTCACGCTACCCTTTGCCGTGAGCGGATATATCGGCCAGCGTTCCTGCATAGCCTTAGGCAGGGCTGTCAGGAAGGGCATCAGGTCTTTACGTCCCAGCTGAGCATCCATCTTCAGACGCATCTTGCCAGGATTGATGGAGTCAGTAAACGACAGGGGCATATCCAGCTCTACCAGCAGGTCGCTATCGGGTGTCTTCAGCATGAATCGAGGCACCCTGACACTGTCGTTCACCATCGTGACGGGTCCTGCCTGCATGGCAAACTGACCTATGAACACACCCCCCTCCGTCTCCCCCGAGGGGGAGTGACTGAAGCCTCCCCTCGGGGAGGTTTGGTGGGGGTTCCAATACCGCAGCGCTCCGTCCGTCCACGTCACACTACCGACGCTATATGCGGGTGTTCCCAGATCTGCCAGCAGTTCCACGACTTTCAGTTCGCCCATGTGGGCAAGGACGTTGACGGTGTCGCCTGACAGATGCAACGCCAAGTCACTCTGGCTAATGGTCACGCTGTCGGCTCGTATTACCCACAACGTCTTTGTCGTCGTAGTATCCTCAGGCACTGAGTCGCGCAGCTGTACGTCCAACCGTGCATTCTCCAGCACAGCACCGTTTACTTCTACTGTCTGTTTGTCCAAGTCAATACCCTTACTGGTTAGTGCCAGTCGTTTGAAGTCGCCCTTCACGCAGGCAGCGTCAATGAAACCGTTGGTATTGAGTTTCGTGTTGGTAATCTCCAGTTCGTTAATGATCACCTTCTTCTTCAGCAAGGGCCACAGCTGCACGTCTACCTTCATGTGCTCCAAGTCAGCAAGGGTATCCTGCTTGTCAATAACCTTGAAATCGTCGATAGACAAATCCAAGGGAAAAGCAAGATTCACATGGCCCACACTGATGTGCATTCCAGTCTTTTCAGAGGCTATCTCAGCCACTTTGTCCACCGCCCAATTCTGAACAGGGGGCAGATAGAGCAACACCGTCAGTACTGCGAACAGCAGCACTGGACTTAGCAAAATGCCCAATATCCACCAGAATGCCTTTTTCATCTTTGAACTATTTACTTCGACCCCCTTCCGTCTCCCCCGAGGGGGGGAGTGACTGAAGCCTCCCCTCGGGGAGGTTTGGTGGGGGTATCTACCTCTCGCCATAGCTTGTCCTCTGGCAATGGAGCCTCAACAATGATATTTTCTTTCGAGACAGGATGTACGAACTCCACCCTGCGAGCCAGCAACGATATGCTACCATCAGGATTCGAACGCTTGGCACCATATTTCAAGTCTCCTTTGATGGGGTGCCCCATAGCCGACAGCTGACAGCGTATCTGGTGGTGGCGACCCGTCATCAGGTTCACCTCCAACAACGTATAATGCTCCAAGTGACCTATCACACGATATTTCAGCACCGCTTTCTTCGAGCCTGGCACCTCATGGTCGTAGGCATAGCTTTTGTTCTGCTTCTCATTACGCGTCAGCCAGTGCTCAAGCACGTGCCACTCGTCGTTCTGTCCTTCGACTTTCGACCCCTCTCCGTCTCCCCCGAGGGGGAGTGACACGAAGCCTCCCCGCGGGGAGGTTTGGTGGGGGTTCATCTCCACCAGCGCCCAATACGTCTTGTGCACCTCGCCCTTGCGAAACATCTCGTTCAGTCTGGTCAACGCCTTCGATGTACGGGCAAAGACTACCAGCCCGCTGACAGGACGGTCCAGGCGATGCACTACTCCCAAGAAGACTGCGCCAGGTTTCTGGTACTTCTCCTTGATATAGTCCTTTACCGTCTCCGACAAGGGGATATCGCCTGTCTTATCGCCCTGCACGATCTCACCGCTCTGCTTGGCGACGATAATGATATGATTGTCTTCGTAGATAACCTGCATAGCTATTCCATGGGGAAGAGGCCATAGAGTTTGGCATCAATCATGTCTGTTACCTGCTTGAGGTGCTCAGGATTGTCGCCAAACTTACAATGGTCGCCATCGACGATAATCAGTGGGCCTTTATAAGTAGCTATCCAATCTTCATAGCGTTTCTCAAGGCCCTGCAGATAGTCGAGACGCATGGTTTGCTCGTACTCACGGCCACGTTTCTGAATCTGCGCCACGAGCGTAGGGATGCTGGAGCGGATATAGATCATGAGATCGGGCAACTTCACCAGCGACATCATCAAATCGAAGAGGTCGGTATAGTTTTCGAAATCACGGTCGCTCATCATTCCCTGACCATGCAAGTTCGGAGCAAAGATGCGTGCATCCTCGAAAATGGTACGATCCTGGATGATGACTTCCTTTGATTTGGAGATTTCCACCACCTCTTTGAAACGCTTGTTCAGGAAATACACCTGCAGGTTGAACGACCAGCGAGGCATGTCGGCATAGAAATCGGCCAAATAGGGATTATTGTCGACGGGTTCGAAACGCGGCGTCCATCCGTAACGGTGCGCCAGGAGTTTGGTGAGCGTGGTCTTGCCACTGCCTATGTTTCCAGCTATTGCGATATGCATATTTTTGGGAAGTTAAAGAAGTTAAAGGAGTTATTCTTTTTGATTCGAGAAGAGTCCGAAGAGGGTACGGTCGATGCGGTCGACAATCAGGGCGAAGTCCTTGGAGCGATTCAGAAAGTCGAGATCATCCTTCTCGATAGTCATTACCTGCCCAGGATACTTGTGGTAGATGAAGTCCTCATAGCGTTCGTTCAGATTCTGCAGGTAATCGAGCTGGATAGTCTGCTCGTATTCTCTGCCCCGTTTCTGGATATTACCCACTAGATGAGGTACGGAAGCCCGCAGATAAATCATGAGGTCTGGAAGACGGACCATCGACATCATCTGTTCGAAAAGCTCCATATACGTCAGGTAGTCGCGCTCGGAAAGATTTCCCATCGCTTTGTTGTTCTGCATGAACACATAAACCCCCTCGTAAATGGTACGGTCCTGAATAATCGTATGATCCGCCTCGGCGATGGCCAGCAGATCCCGGAAGCGCTCCTTCAGAAAGTAAACCTCCAGATTAAACGACCAGCGGTGAATGTCACGATAGTAGTCTTCGAGATAGGGATTATGCTCGACGGCCTCATAGCGTGGTTCCCATCCGTAGTGCTTGGCAAGCATCTTTGTGAGTGTCGACTTGCCGCTTCCTATGTTTCCTGCTACAGCGATATGCATGGTGTCTATAGTTTCATCTTGTTTTCAGGCAGGCCAACGGCACCGACTGTCAGCATTCCCTTACCCTTTACGACAGCTATACAACGTCCAAAGAACGCCTTGCGGACAGGACTTGTAAATCGCTCCATCGACGTCTGGCATCCATTGTCAGTAGCAACGACCTTAGCTCCAGCAGTACCCTTGAATTGCAGTGCGTTCTCAGCCCACGGACACCTGTTGCCATCCTTATCGACAACAGTGGCCTGAATGAAAGTCAGGTTCTTGCCCTTATAGTCAACATCGAGCTGTATATGGTGAGGGGCACCAGCCGTACGGATAGTCTGATGCAGGGTGACCTGTCCGTTTTTGCGTGCCACCACCATGACCTCACCGGGTTCAAAGGTTACACGCCATGAGACATGATACTGGTGACTGTCTTTCTTTCGACGGACGCCCTGGCTCTTGCCATTCACAAAGAGTTCCACTTCGTCAGCCTGATTGTAATAACACCACATATCAATCTTCTGGCCCTTTTTCCAGTTCCAGTGAGGGAACAGATAGAGCATGGGCTTGTGTGTCCATTCACTCTGATACATGTAATAGACGTCCTTGGGCTGTCCGGCCAAATCGATGATACCGAAATAGCTGCTACGGGCAGGGAATCCGTAAGGCGTTGGCTCACCGAGATAGTCGAAGCCCGTCCAAATGAACTGTCCGCCCACATACGGTGTGTGCTTCACTACGTCCCACGTCTCTTCGTGTGTCGAGCTCCAGGGGGCATGCATATTGTCGTAGGCTGAACACATAAAGGTCGAGTCCTTGTATGTTTCGCGCCAGTCTTTCGGAGCAATGATAATCTTGTCAGACGGCATCCGGTAGTAACCGTTTGTCTGTAAGGCAGATACAGACTCCGTCAGGATGAACGGACGGCCTGGGAAATTCTTGGGCACATCCTTGATCCATTCGTGATGGTAATTATAGCCAATCAGGTCGAGAGCCTTACCCTTGAAGAGGTGATTGCCTGGTGAAGGCTCGTTACAGCCTGCCGTAATGGGACGGGTTCTATCGTAACGGCGTATGATGTCAGCCAGATGCTCTGCCAACATCGTATTGACACTCTTCTCACCATCCTTGGCGAGTGTCGAGGCATCATGGCCTGCATTCAGAATCAGGTTAGCCTGCTCCAGCGTCAGCGTGTCAGCCTCCACACTCGACCACTGCTCCAGCACCTCATTACCTATCGACCACATCAGGATACAGGGGTGATTACGGTCTCTGAGCACCATATCCGTCAAGTCCTTCTCGTGCCATTTGTCGAAGAAACGGGCATAGTCGTTCTGTGTCTTGCGGCGTCGCCACATGTCAAACGACTCATCCATCACGATAAATCCCATCGTGTCGCACATGTTCAACAATTCCGGAGCTGGAGGATTATGACTCGAACGGATGGCATTGACACCCATCGCCTTCAGCTTTGTCAGTTTGCGGTGCAGGGCATCCTCGTGGATGGCTGCTCCCAGACATCCGAAGTCGTGGTGTTCGCAGACACCATTCAGTTTCATGTTCTTGCCGTTGAGCCAGAAGCCCGTCTTGGCATCAAACCTGAAATCGCGGAAAGCCGTCGTGGTTGTCACCTCGTCGACTACACTACTATTTTTAAATACGCGCGCACGAACCTTATATATATTGGGGCTCTCTGGCGACCAGCGCTTCAGGGTAGCAGTGTTGACATACATCGTGGTTTCCGTTCCGGCTCCTCGAGCCACCTCCTGGCCTGCAGCATCCAACACACTATAGCTCACCCTGTAGTTCTTGCCTGCCACAGCAGTCTTCACCTTGACGGCACCCGTCTTGGCGTTGGTCTCGACGTGCATACCCCAATGTTTCACATGCACATAGTCAGTCTTTGTCAGCCAAACATGACGATAGATGCCACAACCGGAATACCAACGGGAGTTGGGCTGGTCGCTATTATCGACACGGACAGCAATGACATTGCCGTCGCAACGCATATAGCGCGTGATATCAATTACAAACGAGCTGTATCCGTAAGGGCGGTAGTCGACAATCTCACCATTGACGAAAACGACGGCATTCATATAGACACCATCAAACTCCAGGAAGTACTTGGCCACATCCTTCACATAAAAGTGTTTCCTGTACCATGCCACGCCACCAGGCAGCGCGCCCCCACCCGCACCTGAAGGATTGTCAGCGCTAAAACTACCCTCGATAGCCCAGTCGTGTGGCAAATCCAACTGCCGCCAGCGGCTGTCGTCGTACTCATTAGTAGACCACGCCATATTGTCGCCCAACGAGAAACGCCAACCCTTGTCGAAATTGATGCGCTCACGAGCCGTCGCATTCGCTACGACAAGCGCAGACACAAACAGTAGTAATAATTGTCTCATATCTCTATTTCAGTCTTATTTTCTTGAAATTCTGACGCAAAGATACTAAAAAAGACTGAGATACGGCAAAAAAAAAGCATTTTCTGATAAAAAAGTTACGATTTTTTTGGAAGATAAGAAAAAAAAACTTAAATTTGCAGCGGATTTGGTCTAAAATGCGCAAAAAAATAAGGGATTCGTGGGCTTTGGCCTTCCCTTTGCGCATATATAACAATAGAGAAAACTTTAATAAATGTTTAATTGTAATATTAATTTTTTATGAACAAGAAAATTATTCGTGGATTCCTCATGTTTGCACTGGCAGTGTTTAGCATGAGTAGTTTTGTAGCCTGTAAGGACTACGATGAGGATGCTTATGACGACATCAAAGCACGTCTGAACAAGGAGATCACGCTCCGTGAGGCTCTCCAGCAGCAACTCGACGCTCTTCAGGCTTATGTAAACACCATCAAGAGTTGCAAGTGCGACCTGGAGGCTGCCCTGAAGGACTATCTCACCAAGGACGAGGCTGCTAAGACTTATGTGACGATTGACAACTACAACACTGCAATCGCTCTTCTGAATCAGGCCATTACCAACATCAACACCACCCTGGGTGATATTGATTTAAGCAAAGGCACTGTTGCTCAGCAGTTGAACACGCTGAACCAGTTGATCATCAATGTTCAGACTCTTAGCGAGAAAGCTCTGGAATTAGCTGAGGCAAACAAGGCTGACATTGACGAGCTCAAGAAAGCTATTGAGGACTTGAAGAGCAAGTATATTGAGTTGGATGAGAGACTGACAGCCGTTGAGAAGAAGGCTGCAGACCTGTACACTCTGTACACCACTCTGAACACTCAGGTGAACTTCAACACAGAGGACATCAAGAACATCTACAACATCATCGAGAACATCAAGATTGACATTCCCGACCTGAAAGACTTTGTTACTCACAGCGAGTTGGAGACTGTTCGTCAGGAGCTCATCGTTCTCATTGGCAAAGCACAGAACCTGGCACAGGATGCTTGGGACAAGGCTATTGACAATTCAGGTAGAATTGATGTGCTGGAGACAAAGGTTGCTGAGCTGGAGGCCAAGTTCAAAGATTATCTGACCAAGAAGGAGTTTGAAGATTGGGTTAAGGATGTATACACTGTCAAGATTACTGAAATCGAAGGCAGACTGACCGATCTTGAAACAAGAATGACAACTTTGGAGACCAAAGTTAACAATCTGACAAGCGACGTTCTGAAGAAGATGATTACCGGTATCGTTATTCAGGGTACTGAGAGCCCCGTTATCGGTTACTTCAACACTCCGCTCGACGTTCGTTCACAGATTCTCGCTGCTTACTATGGTGAGAACACCGCTGGTTCATTTAATTTCCCCATCATAGATTCTGACGATGAGAATCGTTTGATTGACGCTTCAATGGCCTTTACCCTACGTAACTTGCAGGTAATGGGCGGTGGTATATCACTGTATCCTGTTCCCGCTGGTCGTTTCGTTAGCCAGGTAAATGGTTCTGAGACTGGTAATGCCGGTACACTCTATCTGACCATCAACCCGAACACTGTAGACTTCACTGGTGTTACATTAGGTATGGAGACCAGCGCAGGAAATGTTTCTCCTGTCAAACTGAGCCCCTTGGCTTACTCTGACCGCGAGTTGACTTTCGGTTTCACTCGTAGCGCTGACAACGGTTTCTATGAGGCTAAGGCTACCTTGGCTGCAGGCGATATCGATGCCGCTAAGATGAAGATTGACTACACCACTCTGGAGAGCGAGGCTAAGGACATCATCAAGAATAAGGATAAGGCCAGCGTGCTCACCTTTGGTGCTGCTCTGATTAACAGCGTACAGGATGTAATGCCTGCTTATGGTGTCAAGGCTTCTTGGACTGATGCAACTGAGGGTAACACTCACAACATCTTCTCTGAGTATGGTTTGGCTACTACTGCTATCAAGCCTCTGTCTTACGCTTTCCTGAAGGACTTCAAGGCTAACCTGCCTGGTGAGGAGAAACTTCAGAACTTGCTGAACAAGATTTTCAACAAGATTAATACCAAAATTAATCTCAATATGCCTGATTTCTCAGACGTTAATATCAATTTTGGAACAATTGACATTAGTTCAATTGATACTAAGATTACTGTCAACTTCCAATATGTACTGCAGGATGCTGATGGAAAACCTGTTTATGTCCTTGTAACAAATAAAGAAGGAAAGCTGACTTGGAAGTCTACAAATGAAACAGAGATTACTTACGATGGCACTACATGGCATGACGCTAACACTGGTGATGTGATTGAATTCCACCAGATTAATATTAACAAGGATATTGATGTTGACCTGTACAACACCTTAAAGGAGATTATTGACAAGGTGAACGCTCAGTGGACTTCTGCTCAGAACGATCTTACCAAGATGCTGAATGAAATTCAGAAGCTGAATAATATCAACAATCAGGTTAATGCATCTATCAGCAATATTAAGAATGACGTCAAGTCTGAGTTGAGCAAGCTGATTAGCCGTGCTTACAACAAGTTGAACTCTATCTTCAGCTCTGCTCCTAACAGAGCTCTGCAGCCTGTGCTTGTTGCAAAGACTGGTGACAAGATTAAGCTTTTGTCTCGCTCGATGATTAGTCCTACTAAGGTTAGTGGTTCTCTGACTCTGTATCCCACTTCTTACTCTCTCGAGCTGCTGGCTCCTGCCTATAAGAAGTTCGTAGCTGTAACAAACGTTTGGAATGCTGACGGTACTGAGGCTGCTGCTAGCATTGGTCAGGCTGCTAATGGCGAGAACATGAAGACTGTCATTGACAGCGAGAAGTCTTGCACCATGAACGGTCAGGCTGGTTACATCTACGAGATTAGCTACAGCGCTGTAGACTATCATGGTAAGGTTACCACTAAGAGGTTCTATGTACAGTTCTAAATCTAATAATTTTTAAAGGAATAAGAACATGAAGAAAATGATTATGTCACTTCTGCTTTTCCTGGGCGTGCTTTCAGCATCTGCCCAGGCCGAGCAGAAAGGCACTACAGAATATGTGTTCCAGCCCCATTGGTATTTAATGCTTCAGGGTGGTGGACAGTATACCCTGGGTGAGGGTTCGTTTAGCGACTTGTTCTCTCCGAACGCACAGGTTGCTTTGGGTTATAACTTCACAAAGGTGATTGGTCTGCGTCTGGCAGTAAATGCTTGGCAGAGCAAGGGTGTCATCAAGCTCGACGACACTGACATGACTCCTGCACAGTCGTACGAAGGAAAGTGGAAGTGGAACTATGTCGCTCCCTCTCTGGACTTGATGTTCAACCTGTCGAACATCGTTTGCAAGAACTTCAACCCCCAGCGCCTGCTCAATGTGTATGCATTCGTAGGTGGTGGTGCTAACATCGCCTGGAAGAACGACGAGGCTAACACTGTAGAGGCTCAGATTGCAAACTACCAGAACACCAACCCCAACCTGATGTACGATGGCAAGCAGAATATGCGCTATCTGTGGGATGGTACGAAGGTGAACATCTTCGGTCAGGCTGGTCTTCTCTTCGATTTCCGCGTATCTGATAAGGTAAGCATCAACATCGAGGGTAATGCCAACATCCTGACTGATAAGTACAACTCAAAGAAGGCTGGCAATGCTGACTGGTACTTCAACGCCCTCGCTGGTGTGAAGATCAACCTCGGCAAGACCTATACTACGAAGTTCATCCCTGCTCCCGAGCCTGAGATTCGCTACGTGGAGAAGGTTGTTGAGAAGATCGTAGAGGTTCCCGCTAAGGTAGAAGTGAAGCCCATTGAGAAGATTCGTCGTGATATCTTCTTCAAGATCAACTCTTACAAGGTTAGCGAAACCGAGGCTGAGAAGATCAAGGACATCGCCGACTATATGAACCAGAACCCCAACGCCAAGGTTGAAGTTACAGGTTATGCTGATGCTGGCACTGGTAACAACCGCATCAACGACCGTCTGGCAGCTCAGCGTGCTGACGTTGTTGTGAAGGCTCTGATGAACCAGTACAACATCTCTGCTGACCGTATCTCTTACGATTCTAAGGGTTCACGCGTACAGCCGTTCGCTGAGAACGACCTGAACCGTGTAACAATCTGTATCGCAGAGTAAACAACGGAATGATTTTCGAGGTTTAAACCAATATTGAGTCTGGCTCTTTTCCATACCCAAGTGGTATGGTAAGAGTCAGACTCCAATTTAATAACACACAATTGTTATGAACAGGATAAAATTACTTTTACTTGCTACTGTCTGCACACTGTCGGCCCATGCTCAGCTGAATGGCGATGGCTATTATCGTGCACAGAGCTCAGAGCAGGGACGCTATATACGAGTTATTGACAACCGAGGAAGCGTAAACATATCAACTACCGATGCTGATATGGAAGCACTGCGCACCCGTGCCGGCTTCGAGAATGTCGTCTCAGACCCCTCGTCTATTATCTATATCAAGAAGATGAATAAGGGCTATGACTTCCAGAGTCAGGGCACAGGCAGTTATCAAATTATCTCCTATGAGGTATTACTTAATGATATGGGTGACAATAAATACTGGTGCTCTGCCAGTAAGGCTGGTATGACCAAATATTTGGCCGATCAATTAATAGATTACGAAAAGCTTAACCTACAGGTTGAGTTGGGATATATTACAGAAGAACAAAAACAAGAACGTTTGAATAATGGTCATTTGGTGACGAACATCGCGTCAGACTATGAAGGTGGAAAATACCTTGACTGGAACATTCTTCCCGTGAAGGATGCCGAGGGTTTCTACTTCGGCTTACAGCCCAACATTGCTTCTGGCGATAGCTACTACCAGACGTTCTATGCAGCCTTCCCCTTCACCTTCCTGTCGGAGGGTATGTCAGCATGGTATGTCAGCAAGGTTAATGAAGCTACTGGCAAGGTAATTATCAAGGAAGTCACAGGCGGTGTGCCTAAGTCTACCCCCGTTATCATCAAGTGCGCCTCTCAGAGCGCTGCCAGCAACAAGCTGAACGTTGGTGCCAGCACCAGCGGAACTGCAAACGACAACTTGCTGACGGGTGTCTACTTCTGCAATCCTGATGCAGGCCCTACCCATACCAATGTTGTAGCATACGACGCTAACACCATGCGTGTGCTGGGAACTGCTGCTGATGGTTCGCTGGCTTTTGTCAAGGACAACAACCTGAAGTACATTCCTGCCAACACGGCATACATCACCGTCAGCGCCTCGGCTCCCGCCATACTGAAAGTGACGGATAAAGAAGAGGAGCCTGCAGTTCCTGGTGATCTGAGTGGTGACGGTGAAGTTACCGGACAAGACCTTGTAATTGAGGCAAACTTTATTTTGAATAATGAATTCAACGAAGCTGCTGACCTCAATAAGGACGGCATAGTTTCTGGTCAGGACTACGTGATTCTTGTGAACAAAGTATTAGGTAAATAATAAACAAAACACATTTTCAGATATGAATTTTTTAAAAACATGCCTTATAGCTTTGGCTGTACTGCCGTTAACCGCTGCAGCACAGTCGCAGACAAAACTGACAGTGGACGATTTCACCATCAAGGCAGGTGAGACAAAGACGCTGACTGTCAACTTGGAAAATCCGGATATGACTGTAACGTTGGTACAGTTTGACATGGAATTACCTGAAGGATTATCCGTTGCAAAAGACGAAGAAGGTGAATATCTCATGGAATTAGCTCGTACAACATTGAAAAAACATTCACTCGACTATAATCCAGCGAACGGCCGTGTTCTTCTTTCATCAAGTAGCAATAAGACCCTATCAGGAACCTCTGGTGCTATTATCATGATAGACCTTACTGCTGCCAGCACTTTCCAAACGGGCACTATTACCCTGAAGAATATCGAGATTGTATCTCCAGATAATACCGCAGAAAATCCCGTGTTTTCTAAACCCGATGACGTTGTGATAAACATTGCAGCTTCTGGCATCGCAGGTGTAACCATGAGCAATGAGTATCAAGGAAGCATCTATACTCTCCAAGGTGTCAAGGTTGGTGAGAACGCCAGCTCTTTCGATAACCTGAAAAAAGGAATCTATATTATGAACGGCAAAAAGGTCGTAAAGAAATAATAAGATTAAAAGACAAAAAAGATAGCCGCCCATTCTATTGAGCGGCTATTTTTATGCTTTAACTTCTCTAACTCTTAAAATATTGTGTACGAGAACTTGACGTTCAGAACGGGATAGACCGATAGTTTTGACATCACGTCCACGTAGTCGCCAACCTTACCAGTAACGCCTTCTACGTCGTTAATCAGGTCTGTTCCGTCGTGTGTCAGCAGGCTTGGCTTGCCTCCCCACAACATGACACCAGCATCGACACCAACCTTCAGGCGGTCGTTACCCTTTACCAGCCTGCCCTCATAGCCAAAACCAACATAGGGCTTGAAGGCATTCACCTCCATATTGGCCTTCACCATGTGGTCTTCGTCAGGAGTCAAGATGTAGGGGTCACCTTTCTTATGGATTACGTTGCCGTCTTCGTCCTCCACGTCGCGCACGTAGTTGCCCAGGTGGATACCCATGCGGCCTGCATTGTCAAAGCCTTCCTGAAGTTTCACCAACAGATCCAAGTCAAAATAGATGTCTGCATATTTTTCTCCTAAAACTGACAAGTCAATCAGTTTCACGCTGGCCAGCTCACGCTTCGTTTTGCCATGCAGCTTATCATACATGTTATTATAGATGCTGACAGCCACCAGCGAAGCCATACTCTCCGTCTTGTTGAAGGCCTCGGCCACAGTCGACGGACCCAGGAAGAAACCTGCCGTCACGCGCCAGTGCTTGTTATGCTTCAGAGGATAGAAATCCACCAGCAAGTTCCAGTTCCACATCTTCGCCTTGCCCAGCATCTCTACATGGTCGTCCACAGGATTGCCTGTCAGATCTTGCAAAACGGCTGCCATTTTGTTAAACTTGCTGGCACTCGTTGCAGGGTCGTCACCAACCTGAATGCCAAAGGTCATAGGCACCTCAAAACGGGGCGTATAACTAAGACCGGTACGCACACGCACCATGTCGTGAACAGGCATACTCACTTCTAAGCCCAAGCCTGCCGTTCCTAATGTCACACCCAAGTCCATGTGATTGAAGAAGTTCTTATCCTTCTTCAATTCCGGAGCCAGCTGGAAGTTTTGCCGTTGCTGGGCCATCTCAGTCTGTTGGGCATTCATTGGCAGCACAATGGTCGCCGCCGCCAGAAATAGTAATATCTTTTTCATAACTTGTTTTGTGGAGCTGGAGGGAGTCGTCATCGACGAAGTCGCTTTGACCTTCAGGTCTAAGAACCCCGCTAGGGCGAGACTCATCAGCGTAATATAGTGGAGCTGCGGGGAGTCGAACCCCGGTCCAAACAGGGAAACCATACGCTTTCTACATGCTTATCTTGGACTTCATTTTCGTGCTGTTGCAAGACCCAAGCCACCAACAACAGCCTTATCCTCTAAAATTTCATCCCGCCATCGAGGCCTGACACGACTATTTCCGATTTAACCTGCGCCGCTTGATCTCCGGATTCGGAACAACATCCTCGGAGCGACGTCTCGTTCTGTCACCTAGTGACGGAATTGAGCCTTAATCTACTATACTTCGATTAGGCAGCGAGAGCATACTCATTGTTGCCAATTAAATTTTCGACCGACGTGATTATGGAGTCCACAGTCGTCACTCCGCATGCTTACGTACCATCTCATCCTGCTGTCAAATCCAGTCAACCCCAGGTGTGAAAGTCACGTTTCGCGTGCAAAGATAGGTATTTTATTATAAATACACAAATATATTAAGAAAAAAACTTGCATTTCTGCATTTTTTTTCGTATCTTTGCATGAGCAAAACAACCCGAAAAGCCCATATATAGCTGCTCTTTTGGCGGCCGCCACAAGATATTCGCACGCCCGCCACAAGATATTGCCCCGCCCGCCGCAACAATTTGCCACGGGCGGGGCAAATTAGTAACATGCCGTCTCGCTCCCTGCAAACCCTAGGTTTAATCCCTGTAAATACGGGGGTTTCTCCCCTTTACCCTCTAGGTATTCTTTTTCTCTGCGCAGGCAATAAAAACAAAAACTCAAATAAATTTGGTTTTTCGCTCAATTTGCACTACCTTTGCACAATATTTTGCCCATATTGGGGTTAATATAGTATATTAATGCATTAATAATGTCTATGAAACGATTCGCTACTCTCATAGCCAGTGTGATGGTGTGCGCCACCATGAGCTGGGCTCAGTCGGGAATGACCGACAATCAAGTGATGGACTACGTCATCGAGCAAAACGCCAAGGGTGTGTCGCGCCAACAGATTGTGACACAGCTGATGCAGCGTGGTGTAACGATTGACCAGATTCGCCGTATCCAGAAGAAATACCAGAAACAGATTAAGAACGGTGCCCTAGGAGCTGACGACATCACAGCGGGTTCGAAGGAAATGAAAACACGCATGAGAGAGCAGAACGGCGAGAAACGCGAAGAGCAGAAGAAGCTGGATAAGCAGAAGGCTTCGCAGTTCCGCCTCAAGGACACCAAGAAAAAGAACCAGATACAGCGTCACACGTATAACGAGGAAGACGCCGACTATGTGGAGATGGACGAGGCCATGGACTTCATGATGCCCGACTCGCTGAAATACTTTGACGACGAATTCACGAAGGACAAAGAGAAGCGCAAGATCTTCGGCCACGACGTGTTCAACAACAAGAACCTGACGTTTGAGAGCAGCATGAATCTGGCCACACCTCAGAACTACACGCTGGGCCCAGGCGACGTGGTAAACGTCGACGTGTGGGGAGCATCGCAGGAGACCGTGTCGGAGACCATTTCGCCCGACGGCACTATTACTATTGAGGACATCGGTGTCATCCAGTTAGGCGGACTGAGCGTCAGTCAGGCCAAGGCCCGTCTGAAGCGTGTGCTAGGCCCACGCTACCAGGGTTCAAAGATTGACCTGACAGTAGGCCAGACACGCACCATCACTGTCAGCGTGATGGGTGAAGTGAAGATGCCCGGCACGTTTACCATGTCGGCCTTTGCCACCGTCTATAACGCCCTTTACATGGCTGGTGGTCCAAACGAAATCGGTACGCTGCGTAACGTAAAAGTCTATCGCAAAGGCAAGCTGATTAGCAATGTCGACGTCTACGACTTCCTGTTGAACGGCAAGCTGAGCGGTGATGTCCGCCTGCAGGACAACGATGTCATCACCGTCAGCCCCTACGAGTCGCTGGTGAACATCACGGGTAAGGTAAAGCGCCCCATGTTCTACGAAATGAAGAAGACGGAGAGTGCCGCCACCCTGTTGAAATATGCCGGAGGATTCACGGGCGACGCCTATACGAAAGCTATCCGCATCAACCGTAAGGCAGGAGCAGGCTACTCGGTGTTCAGCGTAGGCGAGTTCGACATGAACAGTTTCAAACTCATGGACGAAGACTCTGTCAGCGTAGACTCCACCCTTGCACGCTATCAGAACATGGTAGAGATTAAGGGTGCCATCTTCCGCCCAGGCATGTACCACGTAGGCGGCGACATCAGCACCGTCAAGACACTGGTCGAAGCTGCTGCCGGACTGACAGAGGGCGCCATCGGCCAACATGCCGTCATGCACCGCATGAAGGTTGACCGCACGCTGGAGGTGCAGAGTTTGGACATTAACGGCATCCTGGAAGGCACCGTGCCCGATGTACCCCTGCGCAATGAAGACGTCATCTACATTGCCAGCCGTGATGAGAACGAAGCATTAAGAACCGTATCCATCAATGGCGAGGTACACTACCCTGGAACCTATAAATATGCTGACAACGAGACCATCGAGGATCTGATCATACAGGCTGGCGGACCCACGGAGGCTGCCTCGCTGGTGAAAGTCGACGTAGCCCGTCGCTTGACCAATCCCAACGCTACGGAGTCCGACGACCAGATAGCCCAGACGTTCAGCTTCAAGCTGACACCCGACTTCGCCATCCAGGGCCAGCCCGACTTTACCCTGCAACCCTTTGATGAGGTGTATGTGCGCCGTTCGCCCAACTATACCGAGCAGCAGAACGTCACCATCGAGGGTGAGGTGCAGTTTGAGGGTACTTATGCCCTGTCGAACAAGGGTCAGCGACTGAGCGAACTTCTCAAACAGGCTGGTGGACTGACCAAGCGCGCCTATCCTGAAGGTACGAAGCTGCTGAGACTGATGACCGCTGATGAGCGCGACCAGATGGAAACCATGCTGCGCACAGCCCAGCGCAACTCAGGTAACGACTCTATCGACATCAGAAAGCTGATGACGAATGCCAGCTATCCTGTCGGCATTGAGATGGACAAGGCTCTAGAGAACCCTGGCAGCGAGGACGACCCCATCCTGCGTGAAGGCGACCGCATCATTGTGCCACGCTATGACGGAACAGTGAAGATCAATGGCGAGGTGCTCTACCCGAACACAGTACGCTTCAAGGAAGGCAAGAACGCCAAATACTATATCGATTTGGCTGGTGGCACCACCTCAACCGCCAAGGAGAGCCAAACCATCATCATCTACATGAACGGCATGGTGGCCAAGGCCGATCGCAAACACAAGCCACGTCCAGGCTGTCAGATTGTGGTACCCACCAAGCGCAAAGGCCGCACCATGGGTCTTGCCGAGTGGCTGACCATCGGCTCGTCGACGGCATCCATCGCCACCATGATTGCCACCATTGCTAACCTTGTAAAATAACAGACTATGGAAGAAAAGACGAACAAAGAATTACGGGTTATTGACATAAACGACATAGCGAAAAAATTATGGGCAAAGAAGAAACTCTTTGCCAAGACGTTGCCCATAGCCTTTGTCATTGCATGCATATATATTATGGGCTTTCCGCGCTATTATAGCACTGACATCAAGTTGGCGCCAGAATTGGGGGGTACGTCCATGACCAGTACTCTGGGTTCGTTGGCATCTTCTTTCGGATTTGATTTGGACAATCTGCAGAGCAATGATGCCATCACCCCGTTGCTTTACCCTGACCTGATGGAGGACAATGGCTTTGTGACCAGTCTTTTCAATGTACGTATTAAGAGCAAAGACGGAAGCATTAATACAACATACCATGACTATTTGAAAAAACATCAAAAACCCATTATATGGATGGTACCTATAGACTGGTGCAAGAATCTCTTCAAGAAAGAACAAAAAGGAGAGGCCGGTATCATTGACCCTTACAATCTTTCAAAGGACGAAGATGACATCGCAGGTAGTATTAGGGATAAGATCAAGATTAATTTCGATAAGAAAACTGCTGTTATCAGTATCAGCATTAAAGACCAAGATGCATTAATTTGTAAGACTATTGGTGACTCTGTCAAGGAACGCCTTCAGGATTTCATTACCAACTATCGTACGAGCAAAGCCCGCACCGATTATGAATATTACCTGAAGTTGTCAATGGATGCCAAACAAGATTATGAGAAAGCGCGTCAACGATACGGCAGTATGGCTGATGCGAACTCGAAGGTAGCATTAAGAAGTATCGAATTGAAACTGGAGGATATGGAAAATGATCTACAGTTAAGGTTTAATGCCTATACCACCCTCAATACCCAGATGCAGGCCGCAAAGGCAAAAGTTCAGGAGCGTACACCTGCCTTTACCGTCATCAAAGGGGCTTCCGTACCCATCAAGCCTTCTGAGCCAAAACGCATGATTTTTGTTGCATTCATATTGTTACTTACTTTTGCCGGTACGTCATTATATATTTTGCGCAAACAATGATCTTTTTCTTCATATTGCTTTTTATTTTTATCGTCTCTCTCATTTTCCTGGAAGAATATCTTGGAGACTATAAAAAATATGTATATTGGGGAATCTGTATCATTATGATACTCTTTTGTGCTTTCAGGACGATAGGCGTGGATCCTGATTCAGAATCCTATGAAGAGATTTTCAAAAGTAATGAAAATAATCCGAAACTGCTTGTAGAATTCTCTTTTCTGTTTTTTTCAGAGATTGTCAAGGGTTTTACTGACGATGTCCACTATTTGTTCCTGATATATGCTATTTTGGGCATTACCATCAAGTTTTATGCCCTTAGGCAACTCTCGCCATGGTATTTCCTGCCATTAGCCATTTATTTCGGCAACTATTTCATCCTTCACGACTTTATACAAATTAGAGCTGCCGTAGCGTCAGGCATGCTTCTGCTGGCCATCAAGCCCCTCTCCGAAGGCAATAAGAAAAAAGCAATAGTCTATTTCCTGATTGCCAACGTATTCCACTATTCATCATTTGCATTCTATCCCATCCTGTTTTTCAGCAACGATCTGTCAAAAATATGGAGATACGCACTGATAGCCATTGTACCGGTAGGAGCTGTGCTTTTTCTGCTGCACTATGATTTCTTCTCTGCATTGCCATTACCATATATTCAGGAAAAAATCGAAATGTATAAGGCATTGACAGAAAGAGGTATCTTTGATGAACTGTCGTTGAAGAATGTGACCATCTGGATACAATACGCCATCATACTCTACTCACTGTATTTCTATGACACGATTCTTGAGCACTGCCCTGCCCTACCGATACTACTGAAGATTACGGCCTATTCAATGGCATGTTTCTTCGCTCTCTCCTCTATCTCTGTGGTGGCAGGCCGACTGCACGAACTGCTTGGCATCGTAGAACTCGCGCTATTCCCATGCGTTTGCTACACCTTGCGTCCGCAGTATTATGGCAAGATTGCAGTCTGCATGATTGGACTCATTGAGTTTGTTTTCACACTATTCATCTGGGAACTCTTAGACTTCGCAATGGCATGAGTAACGAAAAGAGTGTCAGCAACCAGCGTTCTTCGCTATTACAGAAGAACATCCTGGCCTCCTTCTTCATCAAGGGATGGTCAGCCGCCATTGTACTACTCCTGGTACCTGCCACTTTAAACTGCCTGGGAGAATATAAGAACGGCATTTGGCTGACCATCAGCAGTCTGTTGCTGTGGATTGATAATATGGACATCGGCCTGGGCAACGGGCTACGCAACAAGGTGGCAGAATACATGGCACGCGGAGAACACGAGCGTACACGCTCGTTGATTTCCTCAACTTTTGCCATGCTGACGAGTATCATCATTCCTATCCTGATTATCCTGATCCTGTTGATTGCCATCGGTGACCCCTATCAGGTATTCAACGCCACGCCTTCAAAGGTCGACCATCTGGGACAAGTGCTGATGGTAACGGTAACATTGGTATGCACATCATTTATCTTCAAGCTGATTGGAAATTTCTATATGGGGATGCAGTTGCCTGCAGTCAGCAACCTGTTCATCGCAATAGGACAGACACTGGCACTCATCGGCACCTACATCGTGCAATGGTCAGGAAGCCACTCACTCATGCATATCGCCCTGGTGAATACAGCAGCTCCACTACTGGTCTACCTGCTGGCATTCCCCTATACATTTTTGTATAAATATCCGCACCTTCGGCCTTCGTTCAGGCTCATCAATTTCAAGGAGGCTAAAAACGTCATCAACATGGGTGTTCAATTCTTTATTATGCAGATATCGAGCGTCATCCTGTTTATGACTTCCAATCTGCTGATATCCAACCTGTTTACCCCCGCTTTGGTAACACCTTACCAGATTACCTATCGCTATTTCAGCCTGATGCTTGTTGCATTCACTGTTATCTGCATGCCTTTCTGGAATGCCACCACCGATGCCTACGAACGAGGTGACATGCAATGGATACATAACGCAACCCGAAAACTGAGACTAATGATTATCGGCATCATTGCATGTATGGTAATGATGGTCATCCTTTCGCCATGGATCTATTCCATTTGGATTGGGGACATAGTAACTATTGATATGCGTATGAGCATTGTGATGGCAACATATATCTTTATTCTAATATATAGCATGCGCTACAGCTATTTCATTAACGGTATCGGGAAGTTGCGCCTGCAACTTATTTTTACCACAGTTGCAGCTGTTCTATTTATTCCATTAGCTTACCTGACGACACAATTAACGCACAGCATCATCTGGTTTATGATAATCATGTGCTTGGTGAACATCCCTGGCCTCATTGTCAACCGAATCCAGTTCTACAAACTGATTAACGGCAAAGCGAATGGTATTTGGATGAAATAACTGACCAACAACGACCAGTAATTACCTTTAGTGCTTACGCTCCATTTCGAAATAGTTGCTCCTGATTATCCAATTCGACAAGGTCTGCAACTTTTCAATGGGGTACTCTTGATAGTTGACGTTTAACAGCGTTCGACCCAATCCGCGCCATTCTGGGCGTACACCATAGATATCCAGCAGTGTGGTGTAGACATCCAACTGATTGCAACGACCCGTCCACACATGGTCTCTATCCACATCGCTATTGATGATGTATAGCGGCAACTCGTCGCTAACCTGGTTATTGCACATATTCAGATGTTCGGAATGGGCATGATGGTCGGATGTTATCACGATGACACTATTATCATAGAGTCCCTGTTGTTTCAAACTATTGATATACTTCTCAATCTGCATGTCGGTATAGTGGCAGTCCACCAGATAATTTAGATATTCTTTCGACATAGTCTTGTCTGCCAGCGTAAAACCATGCTCTACGCACTTCGTGTAGGGGTTGTGCATTGACATGGTGACAACCAGCGAGAAGAAGGGCTGCTCAGCTGCTGCTTCCACCCTCGATGCAATCATAAACACCATTTCGTCGTCCAAGTCTTTGTTGCCATGCAGCGCTTTGTCGCAGTCGAATTTCGAGTACATCTGCTCTATACCATATCGCAGGTTCATCTTATCCTGTTCCCAGAACGTGGGCGATGTAGGTATTATGATGTGCGAATGTTTCAGCCGTCCAGCCTTCATCAAAGCTTCCGGCAAACCATAAAGCGTCTTGTCCTTAGCAATGTTGACGGTCATCTCCGATTTCAGCGGTAACAGGCCCGTCATATAGACAAACTGCCCGTCAGACGACTCACCCATCTCAATATTGGGACGCATATGCCCGTTATAAAACACCGTACTATCACGTTTCAAGCTATTCAGGAAGGGTGTAATTTCCTTACCATCCACTTTTAGGTCAGACGTTACCGACAGGTACGATTCAACGATGATGAATATCAGGTTCTTCTCACCCTCGACAATGGCTTTCGTCGTACGTTGCCTATAGTCCGAATATTCGCGTTTAATGTCTGCCTTCTGGCTTTCGTCCAGCTCCCAATCCTTCTGTATGAAGTCATCGTAGCACACCAGTGCACGTCTCAGGAATCCGCTGCGATATAGCATACTATTTGGTGCCTGCGTATGTTGCTGTTTGATGGGGAAAAAGCGAATAAACGACGTTTTCAGGTTATGGTCATGCAGCAAGTCCAACACCAAAATAAAGGCCACAACGCCAGCCACCATTGCTCCCCACAGCAGTCCCATCGTCCTTAGCCATTGCGTCCTCAGCATCACTTTATCATAACGTTTATAAAGCCAACCGAAGAGGAAAGCCCAAAGCATATAGAACAGATCCATCCAACGGAAACCAGTCAGCGTGCTACCCATTACGCTACTGTCGTTCATATTCCCTATTTGCAGAATGGCCAGATTGGGCAGATAATGGTCGAAGAAGCGTGAATACAGCACGTTAAAGAACGACAGAAGTACTGTCAGGATGAATGTCAGCAACAGTGCGCCTTTTACCCGCCACCTCGTCAGCAACAGGCTTAGCAGGAAAAAGAAGGTCGCATCAATCAGGCACGAGAACACATTGCTGAAAATGGCATCCTCATTGAACGGATACTCATATTTCATCGTCATGGACATCTGTCCGTGCATAAACAGCAGATTGACAACCGACAATCCGAATAGCAGCAAGAAGTTTGTGTTCAATGGTCTTTTTTGTAATATTGTTGATAACATATTAATTTATTAGTTAGACATGGAAAAGAAAAATATTTTTACAATAGCATCCCGATGTACAAATAAAAGACAGGAAGACCATCGTTAGATCAATAATATTTTTCATTTCCTGATGACATTATCCGGATTTAGTTTTTTTATGTAAACTGTTCCAATAACAGGAACAGCAATGCCTATCACAAAATAGAGAATCCACCAACCTTGAACATTATAAGGGTTTATCACTGGAAATTCTGCCAAATGTTCAATTGGTAGTCCATAATAGGCTATAATAATCAAACTGACTATTTTAAAACACAGGAAATGCCAAGTCAGAATTTCTATCGTCTTATTGCCAATACGCGAGACTAAGTCTGAAAGCCAGCGTGTCTTATCTACCGACAACTTGGAAAGTTTAAAGATAAGGATTGAGCCAGCAATCGCTGAAAAGAAATATGGAATAGTATGAGTCCATTTCATATCAATCATCTCTCCATGCCAATACACGCTTCCCAATATCAGTAATAAAGCACATACAAGAATAACGTATGCACAATATCTGTCTACGAATTTATCTATCGAATAGGATTTATAAAGGTAACCAGCCATCATACATGATACTGCCAAAAACTCTTTTGCACCACAGTAAATATTGACAACTGGAATTCCATGAAAATAAAGCATAACACTCAAAAGCAAAGAAATGAGTACCGCCCCCACAGGAGGTATTTTCAGTTTCAAGAATCCATAGAAAATAAAAGAGGCAAAAAACATCGTATGCAGAAACCAATAGCCTCCTAACAATTGTTCGTTACCACTCAGGCAAAAGAAGATAAGGAAAGCCTTTTTCAGATAATCAGACACCCCATATAATTGAGAAACTTCTCCTTCGAATCCAAAAGTGTCATTATAAATGTTTAAATGAAAAAAGATGTTATGCAATAAAAGGAATATCAGTCCCCACTTTACAAATGGGACATATATTCTACTGATGCGTTTCTTGGCATAATTCTGAAAATTTCCCAAATGGCTCTCTTTGAAACAATAGCCAGAGAGAAAGAAAAACAAAGGCATGTGGAACATATATATTACCCTATAACCATAAGCGAAAAAAAACGTATGTCCCAATACCATTAACATGATACCGATGCCTTTAGCAAAAGACACAGAATCATCAAATTGTATATTATTATTCATTGTATTGTTACTATTGCTAATTTCTTATTGTGCAAAGATACATAGTTTTTCTGACTGAATCTTTATACTCACGTTAATTTTATTTAAATTCTTATCTGCAATGAACAAATTCTTTGCTGCAATAAATAGAATTTTATACTTTTGCATAATTATGAATGTATCTGTCATCATCGTCAATTACAATACACTGCATGTTCTTAGGCCGTGCCTTGATAGCATTACGGAACAGACAACCGATATTGATTATGAGATTATTGTCGTTGATAACGGCTCTACAGATGGTTCTACAGATACACTGACAGAAGACAAACGCATTGTATTTATTCCTACTGGCGAGAACCTTGGCTTCGGCAGGGCAAACAATAAGGGTTTGGAGCAAGCGAAAGGAGAATATATCTTCTTCCTTAACTCAGACACACTGCTCAAGAACAATGCCATCAAAATGCTTTACGACTTTGCCAAACAGTATCAGGGGAAGTTAGGGGCATTAGGATGTATTTTGGAAGACCGCCAAGGCAATCGGATTCATTCCTACGGACAGTTCCCTAAGATGGGCAACGACTTCCAGAAATTTCTCTGGATTCCTATCCTGAAGGGATTGCGTCTGTACCATCAGCCAGCCATCAAATACCCAGAACAATGGATGAAGGTTGATTACGTCACTGGCGCCGACTTGTTTGTCAGCCGAAAAGTTCTCGATACTTGTGGAGCTTTTCATCCAGCATTCTTCATGTACTACGAAGAGTCGGAAATGGAGCATCGATTCCAGATGCATGGCTATGACAATGTGCTTCTGAATGGTCCACGCATTATCCACTTGGAAGGCGAAGGGGGCAAAGACGGGAAGACGTCCAAATTTCTTCGCGACACCTATCGACAGGAGCGGAGCCTTTTCATTTATTTCAAACTGACAGAACCGCGTTGGAAGTACTATCTCTATCGCATCGGCCATCCCATTTTGAGGCAAACTGTCTGGCTGAATCCCAACGTATCGCTTCACGACAAATGGATATTTGTCAAACAACTTTTCGTATCTATCAAACTCTAAAAATATGAACATACTCGTCGATGGTCGCATCTGCTCGTTATTCTCCGCTGGCGTTGGTACATTCTTTACCAGTGCAGTCTTTGAGTGGGCGCAACAAAGCGACAAAGATTCTTTTTACATCATACTTCCCAAGGGACTTGACAGCAAGTACGAACTGCCATCCATGCAAGACAACGTCAAGTTGCTTGACTATTCCAAACAATTCCCCAAATGGTTACCCAACATCATTGTCCTACAATTGTTGGTACCATATTTATGTCACAAACTGGCCATCGACCTCTATTATTCGCCAGTACCTCACCTACCCTACTTCATTCCTTCGAAAGTGAAAACGATGGTGACCGTCCATGACGTTGTTAACATCGAGATGGCCCATACCATGTCGTGGACCAACCGTCTGGCAACCAGTATCTTTTTCGGACAAGCCATCAAGAAGGCCGATTATCTGTGGACCAATTCGCATTATACCAAGTCGAAAGTCGAAGAATACTTTCCAAAGCGCCGCAGCCAATCGATGTTTGTTGGCGATTCCGTTGACTATCATTACTTTTATCCAAAGAATTATAATAAGACCGAACGGGAAGCCATCAAGCAAAAATATGGCATCAACCAACGTTTCCTTCTTTTTGTTGGTTCTCTTGAGCCTCGAAAGAACCTGGAATTCCTGCTCAACATTATTCCAAGTCTATACAAAGAGCATCAAATACAATTAGTTGTTGTGGGCGCAAAAGGATGGAAGAATTCTTCTCTTCGGACCATCATTGAGTCACCAGAATTTCCCAAAGAATCAACCATATTCTGTGGATTTATCACTAATATAGAACTTGCCGACCTATATAACACAGCAGATTGTTTTATTTCTGCCGCGTTGATGGAAGGTTTTGGTATGCCTCAATTGGAAGCGCTCAAATGCGGCTGTCCTATCATTACAGCCCATAACACTGCGATGATTGAAGTTGCACAAGGGAAAAGCGGTGCAACAACTGTGGAAGGATATCAGCCAGAAGTCTGGAAACAGGCTATTTTGAATGTCCTTGACGAACATCCGGCTGTTAACCAACAGCAATTGCAGGAGTATGACTGGAAAAATATCATTCAGAGACTATTAACTTACATTTCCCACGAACAAAGATAAAAAAATGATAATACGAAGCAAAGCACCATTACGATTAGGACTCGCTGGAGGTGGCTCAGATGTCTCGCCATATTGTGACATATACGGAGGTCTGGTACTCAATGCCACCATCAACTTGTATGCATATTGTACCATAGAAGAGACCAACGACAATCAGATTACTATCTGCTCCTATGATGCAGATGTCAACAAGTCATACCCATTATCCTCCTTTCTTGAAATTGACGGTGATGCCAGCCTCATCAAGGGAGTCTACAACAGGGTTGTAAGGGATTTCAACCTCCAGCCACAGGCTTTTCGTATTACGACCTATAACGATGCACCAGCCGGTTCTGGTTTAGGCACATCCTCAACAATGGTGGTGTGCATTCTGAAAGCATTTGTGGAATGGAAAGGATTGCCATTAGGCGATTATGAAATTGCGAAATTGGCCTATGAGATAGAGCGCAAGGACTTAGCGCTGAGTGGCGGAAAACAAGACCAATATGCAGCGGCCTTTGGCGGGTTTAACTTTATTGAATTCATGAAGGATGACATTGCCATCGTAAATCCTCTGAAAATCAAACGTTGGATTATTGATGAACTGGAGGCTTCCATGCTTCTTTATTTTACAGGCCGTTCCCGTTCCTCTGCAGCCATCATCGATGAGCAGCAGAAGAACACCCAACAAGGAAACAACAATGCTATTGAAGCTATGCACAAGATTAAACAGAGTGCCATTGACACCAAGCTTGCATTACTGAAAGGTGACATCAAAGCCTTTGCAGACATTCTGAGAGAAGCTTGGGAAAACAAGAAACAGATGGCCAACAACATCACTAATTCTGTTATTCAGCAGGCTATGGATGTCGCCATGCGAGCAGGAGCCAAGGCTGGCAAGGTTTCTGGTGCTGGCGGTGGCGGATTCATTATGTTTGTCGTTGAGCCGACACGCAAGAAGGAGGTTGAAGAGGCTCTGAAACAGTTGGATGGTTTCGTGATGCCTTTTAACTTCAGCGACGGCGGTGCTCACGGCTGGAAGATATACGATACAGACAATATTAAAGCATTTTAGAACATGAACCATCATATCAACACACTCGTAGAGCGCTATCCTTCATTGGCTGTGTGTAAAGCGTCTATACAAACGGCCTACGACACCATGAAGCAGGCATACACAGAAGGACGCAAGCTGTTAGTCTGTGGCAATGGCGGTTCCGCTGCAGACAGCGAGCACATCGTTGGAGAGCTGATGAAGGAGTTCAAACTGAAACGCGAAGTTTACAAGAATCAGGCAGAAGCAATGAAACAGATTGACCCTGAGCTTGGTGACATCCTCGCTAAGCATCTGCAAGGTGCACTGCCAGCAATCGCACTGACGGGCCACTCTTCGCTGACGACAGCCTTCATGAACGACAGCAATCCTGAACTCATCTTTGCACAACAGGTAAATGGCTACGGCAAAGCCGGAGACATCTTCCTGGGTATTTCTACATCAGGAAACAGCCGCAATGTGTTGTTTGCCGCTGTGGCCGCTAAGGCAAAGGGGCTGAAAGTTATTGGACTTACTGGTCAGAAGCCATGCAAGTTGGCTCAACTGGCCGATGTCTGCATCCAGGTGCCTGAGACGGAAACATATAAAATACAGGAACTGCATCTGCCAGTATATCATTGTCTTTGTATGATGCTGGAAGAATATTTCTATGGAACTAAACAATAAAGCGGTATGAAAGTTGTCATCATGGCTGGCGGTAAAGGGACACGCATTGCCTCAATTGCTAACGACATCCCAAAGCCAATGATTCGCATTGGCCGTAAACCTATCTTGGAACATCAGATAGAGAACCTGAAGTCCTGTGGTCTGACAGATATTATACTAGTTATTGGGCATCTGGGCAGCATCATCAAAAACTACTTTAAAGACGGTCACGATTTTGGAGTCAACATCTCGTATTTCATTGAGGACCATCCGCTGGGTACAGCAGGTGCTCTTTTTAAAATGCCCGAGTTAACAGATGACTTTCTTCTGTTGTGTGGCGATGTAATGATAGATGTCGACTTCAATCGCTTCATCCGCTTTCATCAAGAGCATCAGGCTTGGGCTAGTCTGATGGCTCATCCTAATGGACATCCCTATGATAGTTCTCTTCTTGTCACAGAGACTTTGGCACCTCAAGAAAAGGGTGGCCTGCCTATAGAAAGCCATCGGGTAACAGGTTGGCTGAACAAGGAAGACGAACGATTATACTACAAGAATCGAGTCAATGCCGGTATTGAAATCATCTCACCTACTCTACTTGTTGAGACTATGAAGCATTTTACGCCCCGCCATCCAGAACAGCCTGACAAGATTGACTTAGATCGTGATGTACTGAAGCCCAATATTAAGAGTGCTAGGATATATGCCTACGACACCCCGGAGTATATCAAGGATATGGGTACGCCTGAACGTTTCTACGAAGTGGAGCAAGATTTGCAAAGCGGGAAGGTGTCTGCACGCAACCTAAGTAAGAAACAAAAGGCTATTTTTCTGGATCGAGACGGCACCATCAATGTCTATAAAGGATTTCTCACCAAGGCAGAAGACTTCGAACTGATACCTGGTGCTGCAGAGGCTATTAAACTAATCAATCGCTCAGGCTATCTGGTTATTGTTGTCAGCAATCAGCCTGTCATAGCTCGTGGAGACTGCACTTTTGAGGAGCTACAAACCATTCATAATAGAATGGAAACACTACTGGGCAAAGAAGGAGCCTTCATTGATGCCATCTACTATTGCCCCCACCACCCCGACAAAGGTTTCGAGGGCGAACATCCTGACTACAAGTTCGACTGCAACTGCCGCAAGCCGAAACCAGGCCTATTGCTCCAGGCTGCAAAAGACTGGAATATCGATTTGAATAAATCATATATGATTGGTGATAGTGAAAGAGATGTTTTAGCCGGTAATGCAGCAGGATGTAAACAGTCTTATCTCATCAAGGCGAACGAACCTGACGCATTATTTTCCATCATCAAAAAAATAATATGAGAAAATTAGGCATTATAATTCTGAGTTTATTATTCTCTATTCTCCCAATTCAGGCTGAGATACCTATCGTTGCCTACTTTGGCATCCCCTTGGAATATTCAAACGTCAATCGTTTCAAAGAGTTCAAAGAGGCTGGTTTCGACGTGTCTATCTGCTTCTACAACGACACACCTGTCGACACACTCATCCGTATTCTCAATGATGCCCAAAGGAGTGACATCCGGCTTCTTATCAGCAGCGGATGGGTATCTGTACAACCCCATGTTGGAATACCCAGGATAAAGGACCATCCTGCGCTCTACGGATACTTCCTCCAAGATGAACCTTGGCCTAAGGACATTCCTGAGACAACGCGACGCTATCAGGCTATGGCGAAACAGGATACCAAGAAGCCTACATACGTCAATCTGTTGCCAGACTATGGTGACGGCATGCCCAGAGACATCAAGATGCCACCATACAAGCAGTATCTTAAAGAGACATCGACCATCGGACTGCCGTTCATCTCCTTCGATTTCTATCCTATCAGGGAATTTGGCATCCGCGAAACATGGTATTCTTGTTTGGAAGATGTTCGTCAGGAGAGTCTTCGAACAGGCAAGCCATTTTGGGCTTTTGCGCTCTGCACGCCACACGTAGACTATCCACAGCCTACCATCGAGATGCTCCGTCTGCAAGTATATTCTGATTTGGCATATGGTGCTCAGGCCATCGAATACTTTACCTACTGGACACCCAAGCCTACTGACGAGTGGGACTTCCACGATGCGCCCATCAGTCAAGACGGACAACGCACCAAGACCTACGACGTGGTCAAGCGCATGAATCAGGAGTTGCGCGGTCTGCTGCCCTTGTTCGACAAGGCTGAGGTACTGTCTGTCAACCACATGGTAAAAATCCCTACGGGCACTACGAAGTTACAACGCATTCCGACCAACATCAGGAAATTGAAAATTGTGGGTAAAGAAGGTGCGCTTATATCTACCTTCAAGAAGAATGGGCATGAGTATATGGCTGTCGTCAACAAGGATTACCAAAGTAGCATGAAGATCTACATCAATGCCAAAAGCTCAGTAAAGATGATGACTAAACAACTGAAAGAGACCACTGTCAAATCCTATTACAAGGTAGGTGGTGGCGATATCCTTATATTCAAACTAAAATAAAAAGAGGACATGCTATATATTAACGGACGATTTCTGACACAGCCCATGACGGGTGTCGAGCGCTATGCCTACAATATCTGCAAGGCGCTAGCAAGACTTCAACAGCCCTTCACCATCGTCTGTCCGAAAGCACCCATCCATCAAGACTACGATGTGAGCAATCTGAATATTGTGCACTACGGCATAGGCAATTCCCACTTTTGGGAACAGTGTGTACTTCCGTTCTTCTTCATCGGCAAGAAGAACTACCTCGTGGTTAGCTTCACGGGTTTAGGATCTGTTCTCATCCCTCACAAGATGATGACAATACACGATTTGGCATTTCTGAAAAATCCCTCATGGTATTCACGGACCTATTATTGGTACTACAAATTGATGACACCACTCGCAGTGAAAACCTCACAGCATATTCTGACTGTCAGCGAATTCTCAAAAAGCGAGATACTCCGTTTCTATCCGTTCATAAAAGGAGAGAAGATCAGCGTGGTGTATAATGCTGTTAATCGCCAACTGTTCAAATGTCTTTCTGATGTTCCACCTGCCAAGGAACCATTTGTCCTATGCGTCTCATCCATCGATCCCAGAAAGAACTTTGCACGTTTAATAGAAGCCTGCCAAGGCCTGACTGAGGCAAAGCTTTATATCGTAGGAAACTATAACCGCGTATTCGGCGAGCAACAATTAACGAGCACCTCAGACCATATTCACTTCTTAGGACGCGTCAGCGACCAAGAACTTGTCCGGCTCTACAATCAGGCAGAATGCTTCGTGTTCCCATCGCTGTACGAGGGCTTTGGTCTGCCCCCCCTTGAGGCTATGGCGTGTGGCTGTCCCGTACTGGTTTCCGACATTCCCGTAGAACGTGAAGTCTGTGCTGATGCAGCCCAGTATTTTAATCCGCTTGAGCCAAGCGAAATTCTTCGCATAATTGCACAATATTTATCCAATACTGACGTTATAAAAGAAACGATGCGTCAAAAAGGATATGAAAACCTGACGCGGTTCTCGTGGGAAAAGTCGGCGAGAGCGTTAATGGAAATCATTAAAACTGATTGCTAATGAAGAAAACTATACTCCAGATTGCAAAATACTATCATCCTGTCGAGGGCGGCATCGAGACCGTCACCAAGTATCTTGGCGAGGGTTTGAAGACTTTCGAGAATATCATCGTATGCTTCAGCCAAGATGGCATCACCCGACTGGATACGGTCAATGGCGTTAAGGTCTACCGTATTGCATCGTCCATGAATATCGCCAGCCAGGATATTGCGTTTTCATACTATCACTACCTGAAAAAAATCATTTACGAGGAACAGCCGGATATTATCTTACTGCATTGTCCCAATCCCTATCTGTATCCCATTACGGCCAAGCTGACACCCAAGGATGTCAAACTTGTCCTATTGTGGCATTCCGACATTCTCGGCAAAGGCATGCTTTATAAACTGGTCACTAAATTTGAGAAGGTGATACTCAAGAAAGCCGACCTTATCCTGGCAACAAGTCCCAACTATATCCATCCGTCCAGTCCCATTTATCAATATCGCGACAAGACGAAAGTGGTTGCTAACGGCATCATCTTGAGCGATTTTACATGGAGGGCCGGCGATGAGAAGACGGTAGATGAAATCAGGCGAAAATACCATCATAAGAAAATCATATTCTTTGTAGGGCGCCATGCAGCTTATAAAGGCATCAACTTTCTGATAGAGGCTGAGAAATACATCCAGTCCGACTGCATCGTTCTCATTGGCGGCAGAGGTCCCGAGACTGAACGTCTGAAGGCCATGACCCATTCTGACAGGATTAAGTTCATCGGACGTATTCCCAACGAGTATCTGCGCTGCTATTACTATGCCTCTGACATCTTTGCATTCACTTCCTGTACTAAACAAGAGGCATTTGGAATAGCCCTTGCCGAGGCCATGTATTGCGGCAGCGTACCTGTCACCTTTACTATCGAGGGTTCTGGTGTCAACTGGGTCTCTGTGAAAGACGAGACGGGAATAGAAGTGCCGCTGGGAGACGTGAAAGCCTATGCTGAGGCCATCGACCGATTGCTGTCCGACAGAGATTTGTACATGCAATATGCCACAGCAGGCAAGGACCGCATTGCAAGGATGTTCACCAGCAAGCAATCCATCAAAGAGGCCAAGGCCGTCCTCAACGAACTGACCAACAATGAGCTATAACACCAAGGGAGAAACTTCTTATTTTGCGTAGGCGGTTAAGGTGTTTTGCGTGTGCCCGCAAGGTGTTTTGGGTATGCCCGCAAGGAAGGGAGAAAGGGCTCTTCGTCCCTGCAAGGCGGGCTCTCGTACCTGACGCAACGCCTTGTGTATCCCTGTGAGCGCCTTGCAAACCCTTTAAGTCCCCTTATGATTGGGTAAAAACACATAAAATGAAAAAACACATAGAATATACAATAATGATGTAGTTTTTCAGTTATATATATAACAATACGCATTTGCTTATGACGATATATCTACTTGGTGCTTTTTTGTTAAGTTTAATATGCGGGCTGGTCTTCACGCCCCTTATTCTTGATTTCTGCAAGCGTAAGCGGCTATACGACATACCCAACGAACGTAAAGTGCACAAGAACGCGACTCCACGATTGGGAGGTATTTCCTTCTTTCCCAGTATGTTGACAGCATTTTTCATCGTGTTATTGTTTACGCCTGTCGTTGAAGAAAACACATTGCCCGTCAACATTTGGAGTGCCATATTCTTATTGGGACTGCTCATCATATACGGCATTGGCATCGTCGATGACCTGGTAGGCCTGAAGGCTACGACGAAGTTTTCCATCCAGATTGCCACTGCCTGTCTGCTACCGTTTGCAGGACTATACGTCAACAACCTATGTGGTTTATTCGGCATTTACGAGATTCCTTATTGGCTTGGCGTTCCGCTGACCATCTTCATCATTGTCTTCATCGACAATGCCATTAACCTGATTGACGGTATCGACGGTTTGGCAACAGGTTTGTCGCTAACAGCACTGGCAGGATTCCTGGCCTACTTCATCTATTATGACGTCTTCGTATATACATATACCATCATCATTGCAGGTATGATGGGCGCTCTGGTCGCTTTCGCCTACTTCAACCTGTTTGGTAAGGCAGAACGGAACACCAAGTTATTCATGGGTGACTCAGGCAGTCTGTCGCTGGGTTTCACCTTGGGATTTCTTGCCGTAAAGTGTGCTATGCAAAACACTAACATCTGGCCTTATCGCCCAGAGGCCATCATTGTGCCCATAACACTATTATTTGTACCTACAGCCGATGTGGTAAGAGTGACATTGTATAGGTTTAAACACCACAAACCATTGTTTGATGCAGACAAGAACCACATCCACCACAAGCTGATGCGTACAGGCATGAACCAGCATCAGGCTCTAGGCATTATTTTGGCAATGGCATTAGGATACATTGCAATAAACGGGCTGTTATATCAAGTATTCCATGCAACCATCATCGTCATCATCGACATCGTACTCTATTGCATTGTCAATATGTGTATCAACCGCAAAATGAAAGTTACTGAATGAAACGCGTCATCGACTTCGTCATAGCAGCTCTATGCCTGATACTTTTCTCTCCATTGATATTGGCATGTTGGCTGGCCATCAAGATTGGTGGTGGGCCAGCCATCTATAAGCAGGAACGTATCGGACGGGGAGGACGTCCATTCAATATCTATAAGTTCCGTAGTATGGTTGTAGATGCAGAGAAGGAAGGCGAGGAACTGCTTCAACAGGAGAACGATCCACGACTGACCAAGACGGGAAAATTCCTTCGCAGTCATCATCTTGACGAGCTTCCCCAGCTATGGAATGTGTTTATCGGTGATATGGCCTTTGTGGGACCGCGTCCGGAACGAAAGTACTACATCGACCAGATTATGGCACGCGACAGCCGATACGAACGGCTGTATGTGTTACGCCCAGGCGTCACCAGCTATGCCACTCTGAAGAATGGTTATACGGACAACATTGAGAAGATGCTGAAGCGCCTGGAATTCGATTTGTATTATTTGGAGCACCAGTCGCTATGGACAGACTTCAAAATACTCAGCCAGACGTTTCTCAACATCGTCTCAGGAAAGATTTTCTGAAATTACTCTTTTTCGTACCTTTGACTTCGTCGAAAGTAGGCTGCATCTCAGATTTAGAGTCCCTTAATAAGGGACGGCTATAATGCAGGGATTAAAAAAATATATGGTATTATTTGGTTTTTCGTTCGATTTGCACTACCTTTGCACCATGAAACTAAGGCTCGTTCAACTATTCACATGCTTTCTTGGTTTGGTTTGCACGTCTTCTATCCAGGCTCAGGACACGCTGTCAACACGCATCAGCTATGATCTGACAGCGGAAACTGCCGTTGGGACAGGAGACTATACTGCCTCTCAGCTGACTGCCAACCGCCATCATGTGTTAGCAACCCGCCAAAACACCGCGTACATGCGTGGGGCGGTGAATATGGAACACCAACTAACTGAAAGCTGTCAGTTAACAGGAGCTTTGGACGTTATAGCATCCGTACATGCAGACCATCAAGTCTATCTGCAACAATGCTTTATCAATCTGAGTTGGAGCAACTTCTTTATAGAGGCAGGTAGTCGTGAATTGGAACCCATATTGCGCGACGCTCAACTATCTTCCGGAGCATTCGTCAAAGGTAACAATGCCAAGCCTATTCCTCAGATTCACATCGGTACTAACGGATTCTGGTCCGTGCCACACACTCACGACTGGCTACAAATCAACTTCGACTTCGGTTATGGAAAGTTCATGGACGGCAACTATCGCAAGGACATCTTCTTTCGGGGAGCTGACATTAATCATTCGTATGCCAAGGGTATCTGGTATCACCAAAAGCACCTTTACTTCCGCAGCAATCCGGAAAAACGCTTCTTTATTACAGCTGGAATCGAACATGCCGTACAGTTTGGAGGCGCTATCCACACATTCATTGATGGTCATGAGAGTGTCAAGGAAAAGCCAGCTGGCCTAAGAACATTCTGGAATGTCGTTCTTCCTCTTGGAGACGGAGACTATTACGAAGACGATGCCCTGGAAGACTGGATTTACGGCAATCACGTTGGATCGATGACTATCCAGATAGGTTGGAACATCAATCGCAAGCACCAGTTGCAGGCTTATGTTGATGATCCGTTCGAGGACGGCTCAGGTATGCGTAAGAGTAATGGCTGGGACGGATTATGGGGACTGCAATATGAAAACAAAGCATCTGGCCGCCAGTATGTGCGAAAGGCGGTAGTAGAATATTTCCAAACCACGAACCAATCGGGACCTTTACATTGGGACAGCAGCGATCACCCCGAGCCCATTCGCAGCCAAATAACAGATTACGTCACCGGAAACGACGACTACTACAACCACATGTTTTACAACAGCTACTCACATTACGGCATGACTCCCGGCAATCCACTCATTACCTCTCCTATATATAATAAGAATGGCTATTCCGCTTTCCGCGACAATCGCGTGAAGGCATGGCATGTGGGCGTCAACGGCGAAATAACCGACCGTCTCTCCTACCTTCTCAAGGGTTCTTACCATGAGGGATGGGGTACCTATGCTTATCCGCTAGCAACGAAACATCATTCTTTCGACGCCATGTTCCGAACAACCTACACTCAAGGACCTTGGCAGTTCTCGGCAGCCTATGCTTTCGACAAAGGAAACATTTATGGCGACTGCTCAACATTCGATTTCAAAATTAGCTATCATGGCAAGATTCTTTAGAAACATCTTCTCTGCAAAGCAGAGTGTGGCGTTGCGAATACTTCTTACATCATACCTCTTCCTTCTTTTCTCCTGTCAGGAAGGTAGGGAAGCTGGCGATTTATGGGGACAATGGCGCATGGTGGATTCCGACACAAAGTATATCAGTTTTTCAGGTTCTATCACATGGATTAAGAACCTCTACGAAACGGAAGTCTACGGCAATTTCCAGCATCGGGGTGACAGTCTTTTCATCCAATGCTTTTCGAAAAAGGGCCAACCGACAGACACCGTTCTCATAGAGAAGACTTTCGGTTTCCGGCCTTTCAACAATATCCGCCTGAAAATTGACAAACTCGACGACGACAATCTGGTGCTCAGCAAGGACAACCAACGATGGAGTTTTTATAAATACTGAGGCCATGCGGTAACCCATGCCCATGGCGGTATATTACAACTATAGGGATTTCCCCCAGCGAGTTTAGGGGAAATCCTTTTCGTATGCACTATTTTCTTCATACCTTTGCCAGTGAAAATAAAGAAACCGATTGTTGAACAATAAAAAACGAGATGAATATGAAAAAGATAATGATGACCCTAGTAGCTTTGCTGACGATAGCAGCAACGGGTAAGGCAATGAGCTACGAGCAGGCAAGAAACGAGGCTTTGTTCTTGACAGACAAGATGGCCTACGAGCTGAACCTGACAGACGAGCAGTACGAGGCTGCCTATGAAATCAACCTCGACTACCTGATGGGTGTTACCAGCTATGACGACGTGTATAGCACCTACTGGGAGCGCCGCAATCTGGATATGAGTTATATCCTGCTCGACTGGCAGTGGCAGGCTTTCATCAATGCCAGCTATTTCTATCGTCCTCTCTATTGGGACGGAGGTTATTGGCACTTCGGCATTTATGCCCGTTATCCACACCGCGACTATTTCTTCTTTGGACGTCCGGTATTCTACGCCAGCTACCGCGGTGGTCATGCCTGGCATTATGTAGGCGGACACGGCTATTACCACTCACGCAGAGACCACTACCGCCCAGCAGGCCGCAGTCACTTTGGCATGCTCGACCGCTGGAACCGCGGAGACTATCGTGGACGCCATCATTCAAACCATCCTTCGAACAGCAACTATGGTGGACATCGCCATTCCTCGACACGTACTACCGTTAATAACGGTCACTCAACCAGACCCCGCAATGACGGTAATAACGGCAGAAATCCTGGTGGCAGCAATCACGGCAATGGCAGAACCACCATTAGCCGCACGACCCCGAGAATGGATCATCGCAGCACCACCAGCAGCGCTACCATGCACCACGCCACACCGTCAGACAACCGTCCTGTACGCAGCAGTGGTTCGTTCGGCGGAGGCAGCAGCAGTCGCAGCAGCGGTTCGTTCGGCGGAAGCAGTAGCAGCCGTAGCAGTGGTTCGTTCAGTGGAGGAAGCAGCAGCCGTAGCAGTGGTTCATTCAGCGGAGGCAGCAGCAACCGTAGCAGTGGCTCATTCAGCGGAGGCAGCAGTCGTGGCGGTGGAAGCAGTCACAGCAGTGGCGGAGGCCGCTCGTTCGGCGGTCGTCGTTAAGACACGCACCTCGGCATTCATCATTCGCTGCACCTCGCGCATCGGACACTGTGCATAAACAGCAAGAATCGCTTTATTGATGATTCCGTGACCAACGGCCACCACCCGATTTCCTGGGTAGGTGGTCGTTATATATATAAGGAACAGGCGCGCACGCTCGAGCAGCGCTTCTTCACTCTCTATATCGTCGGGCCAGACTTCGCCTTTCAGTTCAGGAATAAAACGTCCCGTAAAACTGCCCCAATCTCGCTCGCGCAACAAGGGTGTTGTCAGAACTGGCAGGTCATGAGGTGCGGCAATTATCTCAGCCGTCTGGACAGCACGACGCAAGTCGCTGGCCACTACGGCATCCACCTGTTCGCCAGCCAGTCGCTCAGCCACCTGACGGGCCTGTTCCCTGCCCTTTTCATTTAGTTCGCCCTGTGTCTGCCCTTGCATGATTTGACGGACATTGTCCACCGTTTCTCCATGTCTTACCAAAATAATCGTTGTTTCCATGACTGCAAAATTACAATGAAAAGTGTAAAAAACCAAAAATAATTGGTAATTTATACACTTATTTGTAACACGGAGTTTACCCGAAGTTACTTTCATTCGAAAAACCAAAGGAAAACATCTTTTTTCTTTTGTTTTTCACTCACTAATTCGTAACTTTGCGCCAAATTTCAATCAACTTACTATCAACAACAAATGAAACGTATTTTTCTACTATTCATTACGGCTGCAAGTGCTGTATCTGCATGGTGTGCTGAAGAGGCAAAAACACTGGTTATTAACGAACTGATGCAATCGAATGTCGAGAACATCATGGACGACATCACAGAGTTTCCCGACTCTTGGATTGAACTGTACTTCCCTATGACTGATGCAGCGATTGTGGAGAACCTTGGCGACTACAAAATTGGCACCAAAGATAAGGCTAGCAAGGCTTGGCAGCTGCCCGAAATGTGGGTGAATCCAGGCCAACATATCATTATCTATTGTGACAAGGAAGGCAAGGAGGACAATCGCCTGCACACTGATTTCCGCTTGGAATCTGGTAAGGACGGCAAACTATATCTGTTCAAGGGCGATGAGATTGTCGACAAGCTAGAAGGTATGGCCAAGATGCCTGCTCCCGACGTAGCCTATGGCCGTAAGACCGATGGCGCTGACGAGTGGGGTTATCAGCTTACGCCAACTCCAGGCAAAGCCAATACCGGTGAGATTTGCGATGGGAAGCACATTCTTGGTACTCCTGTATTTAGCGAAAAGGGCCGTGTGGTTTCAGGCAATGCTACCATCAACCTCACCTTGAGTCTGCCCGATGGTGCTCCCGAGGGTGCTGTCATCCGGTATACCACCAATGGTAGCGAGCCGACAGCTACAAGTACCAAGTATACATCGGCCATCAACATCACCAAGACAAAGGTGATTCGTGCCAAGGTATTCTGCGATGGGTGGCTCTCGCCTGTCAGCAGTGCCCAGTCGTACATCTTCCATCCGAGAGCTATGACCACCCCCATCTTCTCTGTCCAGACTAACGACAAATATCTGAACGACAAGACTATTGGTCTTTTCGCCAACAACAACAGCAAGGAAGACAAGAGGCTGCACGACTGGCGCCGTCCCGTCAACATCGAGATGTTCACCAGTGAGGGTGCAGAGAGCACCTTCAACCAGTTGGGCGAGACGCGCATCCAGGGAGGAGCGTCGCGTGCGAATGCGCTGAAATCGATGGTATTCTATGCCAACAAGCGCTTCGACCCCGACCACAAGCGTTTCCAGTATAAGTTCTTCCCTGACCAGAAGCCAGGTGTCACTGAATTCAAGTCGTTCTCACTGCGCGACGGTGGTAACGACTTCGGCGACCTGTACTTCCGCGACCTCATCATCCAGCGCACGATGGCAGCGAACGTCGAGAGTCTCGACTGGCAGGCTGGCCATACCGCCGTACTTTACATCAATGGCGAGTACATGGGCATGCTGAACATCCGTGAGCGTTCGAACGAAGATAACATCTACAGCAACTATGGTGGTCTGGAAGATCTCGACATGATTGAAATCGGCCACGAGAAAATTAATAATGTAGACCAGTTTGAAGAGGAACTGAAGGAAGGCACCATCGATTTCTATAACGCTTTCAAGGCCTTCTATAGCGAGAAGGGCCACACCTTGGCAGAATACGAGCAGTGGCTGGATGTCAGCGAATACCTGGATATTGCAGTGATGAACCTCTTCTATGGCAATAACGACTGGCCTGGCAACAACACCGTATTCTGGCGCCCCAACGATGACGATACGAAATCCGGTCTGCCTAAGAGATTCCGTGTAATCGTCAAGGACACCGACTTCGGACTCGGACTCTATGGCAAGCAGAACTCCTACAACATGATTGACCTGTTGTACAATCCCAGCAAGCATTCCGGTGACGCTTGGGCTTACACAGAGCCAGCTACCCGTTTGCTGAAGAACATGCTGGAGGCCCCTGACATTCTGAACATGTTCATCGACAAGTGCTGTGTCTTCATGGGCGATTTCATGAATGGTACAGGTACTGGCGAAATGATTGACATCATTCAGGCTGAAGCCATGGAGGAATTCGTAGCCCACCGCGACAAATATAATCCTGTTCCTGAATGGGCTTGGTGGCAAGACGACAACCGTACTGACATTGGTAAAAAATTTAATAACGCCAAGAATTGGGCTGCAGGCCGTCCCGACCACTTCTACAAGCACATTGGTGACCAATGGAAACTCGGTTCACCCGTTGCGCTGACCATCAACAAGACAACCAAAGCAGACATTGAGATTACCTTCAACGGCATCAAGATGTCGAACAATGTGTTCGATGGCAAGTACTTCAAGAACCGTGCAATCACGATCAACGGTGGAGAGACGGTGAAGGGCTGGCGTCTGAGCGGTGCCAAGAACGAAGATGTGGCTGGTAGCGAGTTGACCATCAACATGACGAGCAGTGCATTGAAGATAGAGCCTCTCTTTGGGGACGTCAACGGCATTCAAACCATCGACTACTCACCACTCACCTCTTTACCTCTTTACGACCTGCTGGGCAACAAGGTAACGACTCCGCAGACTGGAAAGATCTATATTCAGAACGGCAAAAAAATCACCTGGCGTTAATACCAGGTGAAGGGACTGTCGAAGTCGCGAAGCAAAGCATGACGGGTATCCTTTTCCGAAAGGATACCCTTTTCTGTGGGTATGCGCCAGTCGATGCCCAGCGATTCGTCCAGAATGCTGATGCCGTCGTCGGCCTCCGGATGGTAGAATTCGTCGCACTTATATTGGAATACTGCCGTCTCGCTAAGCACCGCAAAGCCGTGTGCAAAGCCCTTCGAGATAAAGAACTGACGATGGTTCTCCTCGCTCAGTTCTACAGCGACATGCTGTCCATAGGTTGGACTGCCCTTACGGATATCGACGGCCACATCGAGCACTTTTCCCCTGGCGCAACGCACCAGTTTGCTCTGAGTGTAAGGAGGCCGCTGGAAATGCAGTCCTCGCATAACCCCATAACTGGACATGCTCTCGTTGTCTTGTACGAAGGTTATGGGACGCACCTTTTCGTCAAATTCCCGTTGTGAGAACGACTCAAAGAAATAGCCCCTTGCGTCTGCGAAGATGCGTGGCTCAATGATGAGCACACCGTCAATTGCTGTTTGAATGACATTCATTTCTGTTTTATTCTAATTAAGTTGAAGACTGACTTTAAAGCGACAACCCGGACCTGGGTAAGACGTGTCAAGTGTGACATTGCCTCCCAAGCGGCGTGCCATCGTACGACTGAAGGTAAGCCCGAGTCCCAAGCCCTCCTTGAAGGGGTCTAGCTTGACGAAACGCTCAAAGACGCGCTCTGCATCCTTGGCAGGAATACCCTCGCCATTGTCCTCTATATCTATTTCAAGATGATTTTCGTTTGTTGACACCCGCACAATGACACGACCATCCTTCTGGGGAAGGTTCTTGTAGGCATTGTCGAGTAGCGGATTGAGGATACGCTGCATGAACAATTCGTGCGACGAGATGACGAAATCGTCGGGCAGAGCACTCTCAAACTGAAGGAGTTCCTTCGGACGCAGGCGATCCTTGCAGAAATGCTCTGTGATATGCCGCAGCAACTCATTGCAACGGAAAGGCTGCAACTCCACTTTTGTGTCATAGGATTCGCCACGGGCTATCTCAAGCACCTCATCAATCATGGTCGTAATGATGCGCGTATTATGCATCATCGTCTCAGAGATATGCTGACGCTCGTCTGAGGTGATATCATTGTTGGGAGCCGACAAGACCTGTGCAAAACCACTGATAATATTCAAGGGTGTGCGCACCTCGTGACTCACGTTCTGGATGAACTCAGCCTTCATCTTGTCGGCCTCGAGCACCCGGTTATAGGCCTTTTCCATCTGTTTCAGATGGCGGCGACGGCTCTGTACGATATAAAACAGTGCCGCAATGAGCAACAACAGCAGGCTGATGACGATAATCATGCTATAGAGCATCACCCTACCCTGCTGGCGTTTCACCTCATACATCTCCAGCTCGTTCTGGATGCCCTGCATGGAACTCGACAGGAGCATGCTATTGATGGAATCCGTCTCATGGGTTCCTTTCTTCAACGCCTCGAAAGCCTCCTGCCAGCGACCGGCCTGAGAATAAACCTCAGCCTGGGTCTCAAAGGGATTATCACTGACTTCAGCAGCCAACCGCACAGCCTCATCGATATGTCCGTTGTATGCATGCCATCTGACCTCCAACTGTCTGCCGTTAACCGACGAGAGTCCCTTGGCGACACCCTCCTTGTAGGCCTTGTAGCCTTCGACGAAATGCTCAGTATCACCCATGTTATAATAGGCCAGCGTGCGGCGCGCTTCAATGTCGAACACGCGCGTCGGTGAAGTCGCACGGGCTATCTCCAGGGCTTTGTCGATGAGTTTCAGTGCCTCCTGGGGATCTTCTTCCATCACGATGTTCACCAGATTCATGTAGATGGGCGGGATACTCTCCGTATACCCCTCCTTCTCCATGCGGTGAATCACATCCCAGAAGCACTGCTTGGCGACTTCCTTGTTACCACAATAGCTGTAGATATGCCCCATCATGTTGACTGCCATATACATCTCCTTGTCGAGTTTCTTTTCAGTCAGTTCCTTCGACAATTGCTGGGCCAGCTTATAGGCTTCGAAGATGTTCATGCGGTTCAGTTCGAACACAATCTCATTGCACCGCTGCGTGTAATAGGCATGAAGGTCGTTCTGCGCCTGAAGATAGTCTTCCAGATTACGAACAGCCACATAGAATCGGGCACTGTCACCATCATTAAATGCATGATGCATGGAGTCGCGCAGAACAAGATACTCCGGTGATTCCTTGTAGTCGGCAGTCTGTGCTGGCGAAGCGAGAGGCAGCGCCAGCATCAGGGCCGATATGATTGTTCTGATATTCATGTGTTATAGTTTTACACTCACCTCTTTGCCATCATATTGCACCATCTTGCCCTCGGGGTTATCGAGGTTCAGAGGCTGGGCATTGTCCTTGGCAATAAGGACCACATTGAAACGGCGCTGCTTCAGCATGCCGTTGAACGAGCCGTTGCGCTTGCCAAAGATGACAGTCTTCGAAGCATCATCGTACGTAATGTCGATAGTGGCATACTTGCCCTTCTCGTAGTTGTAGTTCACGCCCTCGTCCTCGTAAAGCTGGAACTGACCGTTCGCACCCTCGTAAACATAGAGGTTGATAAGCTCTGCGGGCTTCTCGTCGCTCCACTGCATCTCAGGACCGAACGGGATGATGGCTCCCTCGCGAACGAAGACGGGAATCTGCTCGTAAGGAGCATCGACGATCATGTTCTGTCCACCCTCGATGTATTCGTTGGTATATAGGTTATACCAGCCACAATCCACGGGGAAGTATACCGAGCGGTTGCGGGCCTTGTAATAGCCAACAGGACAAGCCATCAGTGCCGGTCCGAACATCCACTGGTTGCCGATGTTCTCCACTTCCTTGTCACCATTGAAGTCCATCACCAGCGGACGCATCAGCGTGTAGTCCTTGAAATGGGCCCAGCCAGCCATTGAATAGAGGTATGGCATCAGGCGATAGCGCAGCTTGTCGTAGTAAACGAACGACTTGTATGCAGGATGTGACTCCGGGGCGATGTTCCAGATTTCGCGCAATGGCCACTGACCATGAGAGCGGAAAAGAGGAATGAATGTTCCGAACTGGTTCCAACGCGTCTGCAACTCGCGCCACTCCTTCAGGTCTTCGTTCTCTACCCCACTCTTGTCGAACAACTGCTGGGCAGCCACATAGCGGTTTTCCACACAGAAACCGCCCTGGTCCATACCCCAGAAAGGAACACCAGAGATAGAATAGTTCAGACCGGCCGTCATCTGGGCACGCATATCCTCCCAACGGGTACCGATATCACCACTCCACGTAGCAGTCGAGAAACGCTGCTCGCCGGCAAAACCGCTGCGCGTCAACAGGAACACGCGCGGTTCGTCCTTCTTGCCCTTCCAAACCGAGCGCTGACCGTTATAGATAGCATCAGCATTCACCGTTGAGTAGGCATTGAAGTACTCAGTTGATGTTCCCAAAGCAGTTGGTCCTGAGAGGGCCTTGCGATACCACATCGGCGTACAGTCGCGCACATTAGGCTCCGAGGCATCCATCCACCAAGCATCAACACCTGCGATTCCATCGTGGTTATACTTGGTATACAGGTTCTCGTCCATCTGGCGCCAGAACATCTTTCGTGCACCGGCATCATAGGCATCATAGAATCCGTTCTTATATCCAGGACCTACCCAGTCGTGAATATCGTCCGTCGGGCTCTGCACATACATCCAGCCCTTGGCGTCCAGCTCCTTGTAGTTATCCGTATTGCAATAGAATTTGGGCCATACGGAGATCATGAAGCGACCATGCATCTTGTGCACATTGTCCAACATCTGCTGGGGATTCGGATAGCGCGACTGCTCGAACTGGTGGCTACCCCACTGGTCCTCGGGCCAGTAGTTCCAGTCCTGCACGATGTTATCGATAGGAATCTGGCGTTTGCGGAACTCAGCCAGCGTGCCTTCAATCTCGTCCTGCGTCTTATAGCGCTCGCGACTCTGCCAGAATCCCAGCACCCACTTCGGATAGAGCGAGGCCTTACCCGTCAGTGTGCGATAGCCTGAGACGACCTGATCGAGGTTCTCGCCAGCGATGAAGTAATAGTCCATATCCTTGGCCATCTCGCTCCATACACTCAGCTTGCCACGCTCCTCAGCACTACGCGGTGTCGATACACGCAATCCGCAGTAGGCCTCACCGCCGTCAGGACGCCACTCTATGCGCAACTGCACACGCTTGCCCTTCTGCAACTCGGTAGCAAACTTATAGGTATTGGGGTTCCATGCCGTGCGCCAACGCTCGGGCACCACCTCCTTGCCGTCGATATACACCTTCACATAGCCAGAATAGTAGAGCACGAACTGATACAGCTGCATGTGCTTCTTACCCTTCTTGCCTTGGGCCTTGCAGCAACACTCGGGTTCGATGAAGCCCTCGTAGGTCACGCTGGCACCCATCAGGTTGATGTCCTTCGGGAAGTTCTTGATACCACCGTTATCCGTCTTCAGTGCTATCTCCGACTTCGCGGGCGTACCATATTCATAATAGATGGAGTCCTCGTCGCGCACCAGTTTCTTGCCCTTGGCGTCGATGTAGGTACCCGTCAGGTGCCCCTGCTTGCCGTTTTTGTCGTAGAGAATGAAGGCACGGTTCAGCTGCAGGTAATCGTCGGGATTGCCAAAGCGGCAATAGCTGTACGAATCCCACAAGATGCCGTAGTTCTTGTTCGACAGCACAAACGGAATGCTCACCTTGGTGTTATACTGGAACAGGTCCTCGTTCTTGCCTTTCATATTGAATTCCTCGCTCTGGTGCTGGCCCAGTCCGTAGAACGCCTCATCGTCGGGCGAGTCGAACTTCATCTGCCACGTCAGACCGTGTTTCTGCTCCTCGGGCACCGTATAGCCGTTTCTTATACCCAGTTCGCGCTCAGGAACCGTAAAGTCCCAGAACTTCTTGCCGTCCTCCGACTCCTTCAGCAGTTCCTGGCCGGCGGCATCATAAAACTTGATACGACCACTCTCCGTATCCACACGGGCCTCCACATTGGCGGCCTTGACGCTCACCACGTCGTCGTTCTCGTCCACCTGGAACTTCGGTTTCTGGGTCTGAGCGACAATCATCAGGCTCTGCTTCTCAGGCAACTGTCCCTTCGACGTGGCCTGCACGCGGATAATGTTGTCGTTCACTACTTGCAGGCGCACCACACGGGCTCCGCCAGCCTTTACTTCTTTTACGGGAATGGTCACAAACTGTCCGTCGACGGTATAGTCGGCAGCCATCAATGCTGCCACTGCAAACGACAGCACACCCGTCATCATTGTTCTAAGCGTATTCATTATCAATTAGTATTGTTTTTTAATCTTCTATTATTTCTGCCTCTTCCACCTCCACGGCATCTTTTATGACAGGAAGTGTGATATAGAATATGGTTCCACCGCCGGGGTTGTCCTCCAGACGTATCGTACCGCCATGTCCGTCGATAATGTCTTTGACACGGTCCAGTCCGATGCCTTCACCATTCACCATCGGATCAAAGGCGTGTTCCTTGTATTCGTCCTTGATGCCAATGCCATTGTCGGCTATCTGAATCTGTGCCTTGCCATCCTGCGTACGGGCCACACCCACACTGATCACGGGATCTTCGGGTGTAAACATGACAGAGTTACGGAACAGGATTTCGAAGGCTTCCTTCATCTTTTCCTCATCGATATCCACATCCAACTGGTCTACCGACGACAGGAAATTCACCTTGGCTTTCTTTTCCGGATTGGGCGACTGGAACTGTTCACAGAAGCTACGTGTGAAGAACACCAGGTCCTCGTTCCTCGTGTGCAGCACGACATCCTCACGCTTCTTGTCTGCCGGCTGACTCTCACTGGAATGTTCCTTCGCCATCTTCATGCGCATCTCGTTCATCCACTGCGTCTTCTCCATTTCACGACGGATGCTCTCCACGCCCATACGCCGTTCGTGGCGCTTCAGGAACCACTTGCGCCAGAGCCATGCACCAGCAGCAATGAGCAGCATGTAGAGCAATATCATCCAGCGTGTGCGCCACAGGGGCGGGCGGATGGTGATGTCCAGCGTGGTCTCCTCCTCGCCTATCGTACCGTCGTCGTTCAGCATGCGCACATGCAGTGTGTAGTCGCCCGCACGCAGCGAGTTATAGGTGATGTTGGGGTTCAGTTCCGATGTCTTCACCCAATTCTCGTTAAAGCCCTCCAGGCGATAGACAAAGCGCTTGCCATTGCTGACCATACCGGCATCACTGGCCAACTGGATGGTAAACTGGTCATTGTAGCTGAGGGTGATCTCATGACAGTCTTCCAGCGATTTCTCCAGGATCAGACGTCCGTCAATCTCGCGGTCCACAGGCACGTCGGCATCAAACAGCTGGAGTCCGCTGAAGATGGGGCGCTCCTTGCTCTTCTCGTCTGTCATGGCCTTAGGATTGATGATATCCAATCCGCCCTGACCGCCAATGAGCACCAGTCCGTCGTGCGTCAGGCACGTGGAGCGCTGGTTGTAGGCCGACTGTTGCAGTCCGTCGCGGTTGTTATAGCTGCTCACGCTGAACTGCCACTTGCCGTCCTCCTGCAATTGGGGGACGATTTTTGACACGCCATGTTCGGTGACTACCCAGATGTGGTGCTGCGTGTCCTCGATAATCGAGCAGACACTCGACCCAAACAGTCCGTCCTGCATGTCCAGCAGCCGTACCTGCTTGCGCTGTTGGTCGTAGGCTACGGCACCCGAGCTGCTGCCCTGCCAGATAATGCCGCGCGAATCCTCCATCACACACACCGTGCTACCCGTCTGTACGGGCACGCTGGGGTCCTCAGGGATGATGCGGTTGGCCACCTTGCCCGTCACGGGGTTCACAAAACAGTAGTACCAGCTGGTACCCATTATCAGCCAGCCCTTCTTGATCCACGAGGCCGAAGTGATGTAGTTACTGGGCAACTGCGTATTGCTGGTGTCCCACGTGCGGAACTTGCCCGTCTTCAGGTCCAGCATCTGGATACCGGCACCCAGCGTTCCCAGCCAGATGCGGTGCCACTTGTCCTCCGTCACGCTCCACACGTTATCGGTAGCCAGTCCGCCGGGCTCACCCGTATAGCGGTAGCTGACTATCGTGGCCTCGCCATTGGCATTACGGGGGATGCAGCGTGTCAGTCCGCTGTTATAGCCTCCAAACCAGATGCTGCCGTCGCTGCTTCGGTGCGTGCCCACCATGATGTTGCCCAGCATGGGGCTGTTCTCCTTCGTATAGCGCGCCACCTCTTCGTTGGTCTTGGGGTTATAGACGATGATGCCTCGCTCGTTGGTTCCCAGCCAGTAGTTGCCAAAGCGGTCCTCGCTCACGGCATTGATGTCGCCCAACTCCAGGTTCATCATGTTGTTCGAGCCCTCCTTGTACATGTTGACACCGTTCTTATAGGTACCAATCCATACCAAGCCGCGATTGTCCATGAAGATGTTACGCAGCGTATTGTCACTGACCGACGACTCGTCCAGCTTATTGTTCAGGAACTGGCGCATCTCGTGGTTCTTCAGGTCAATCACCAGCAGACCCTCGTGGTCTGTGGCAAACCACAGGCGGCCCTTGGCGTCAAACTTCGTGTCCCACACCTGCAAATCATCGGGCAGACCCTCTATCTGCAACTCACGCAGATAGCTGGCATAGCCTACGCGCCACTGGTTGTCCTTTTTGAGTTTGATATAGCTCTGGTTCTCCACCGACACCCAGAAATTGCCGTCGGGGTCGACACACAGACGGTATTCCCTGTTCTCCAGCGAGCCGTGTTCGCGCATCCATCGGTCGTCGAACACCTTCACGCCCTTTTCACCGTTGAAGCTGACCAGCTCGCCATTGGTGGTCGCCATCAGCACGTCGTCGCCATAATCTGCAAACGCCGTGATGTTATACGTCGGATTCATCTCGTCGGCACCATATCCATAGGGAAAATGGCTGGTCTTCTTCGTACGCGGATTATAATAGTAGAGTCCTTCGTCGTAGAACTTCACCCAGAAATTCTTCTTTCCGTCAATATACAGTTTCTCCACGCCCTTGTTGAAACCGAAATACTTTTCCAGTTCCCTCGAGGCGTTACGCTCGAACTTCTCCGTCTTCGGGTCGTAGACACTGTAGTTCATGCCCTGATGCAGCCACAGCTTGCCGTCCAGGCTCTCCATAATCTCGCTGGTATGATTGTCGCGCATGGTGGTGGTATCGCGCATGTTCGAAAAGAACGTTTTTACGCGGTAGCCGTCATACCGGTTCAGTCCGTAGGCCGTTCCAAACCACATATACCCTCTGGAGTCGCGGTAGCAACAGTTCACCTGCGAGTTCGACAGTCCGTTGCGAGTGTCCAGCCTGCGGAACTTCATGTCGGGCAGGGCAGCCTGTATGGCCATCGGCAACATCAGCAGGAAGGCCAGCATCAGGAGCGTCTTCTTCAGCAGCGTCTTGGCCGAGGTCTCGCGGATCACCAGCTTCTGGGGCACCTTCTCCTTATACACCTTCGTGTCGCCTTTGATATGCTTCAGCAACAGCTGGCACGCCTTGACACCCATCTGGTACGACTGGTCCTCGATGGCCGACAGCTGTGGGGTGACATACGCCGCATGCACGTCGTCCGTAAAGCCGATCAGTGCCACGTCCTTCGGAATCACCAGCCCACAGTTCTTGATGGCCGTAAACGCCGCAAAGGTAATGATGTCGTTGAATGCCACGATGGCATCCGGACGGTGGTCGCTTTCCAACAGCTCCATGGTGTTCCGCAACGCCACCTCATAGTCTATCTTGTCGCAAATCACCAGATTGCGGTCTATCGCTATCTTGTTGTCGCGCAGCGCCTCCAGATAGCCGTGCTTGCGGCGGCACACCATGTCCAGGTGGTTGGGGCCTCCGATGAATGCAATGCGCCGGCTGCCCGTCTCTATCAGGTGCTGCGTGGCCTCGTACGCAGCCTCGTCGCCATTGGCCGTGACACTCGAGAAGCGCTCCGTCAGACACGTACGGCCGAAGAACACCAGCGGGGTACCCATCTCGGCAATCTCCTCGAAGTGGCTGTAGTCCTTCGTGTTCTGGGCCAGACAGGCAATGATGCCCTCCACGTGCAGTCCCAGGAAGTTGTCCACCGCCATCGACTCGTCCTCGAAATTCTCGTGGCTGTTGGCACTGATCACGCTGTATCCCGCACGGCGTGCCTCACTCTCTATACCGTCCAGCACTGCCGCATAATAGTGCGTCACCAGGTTCGGCACCACCACGCCAATCACCTTCGGGGCCTCCTTGCGCAGACTCTGGGCAAAGGGGTTTGGGCGATAGTTTAACTTCTTGGCCAGGTCCTTCACGCGCTGCTGCATGTCCTTGCCTATCTCGGGAGAGCTGCGCAAGGCACGGCTCACGGTGGCTATGCTGACACCCAGTTCCCGTGCCAAGTCCTTCAACGATGTCCGATGTTGTTTATTGTTTGCCATATAGTTTATATAAGTTCGTTCTAGTTATTCGCCGCAAAGTTACGTAAAATAACGCAAACTTGCAAACGTTTACGTTTCTTTTTTACTATTTTTTGCTTGTTTTACGCGAAAAAGTCCGTACCTTTGCAGCGTAAAAATCAGAATGAGTAATGAATAGTTGATAATAAGTTAGTTAGAAAAGGGGTTAGAGGTGTCGTGATGACATCTCTAATTTTTTTGCAGGAAAGTTATTGAAGTTTTGTTTTTATTTCGTATCTTTGCAGCCAAGAAAACCTTTAACACCATCTGTTATGAAAAGAAATTTACTGCTAATCCTGTTGGTCATGTTGACCACAGCGCTGCAGGCTGCCGAAGTCAGCCAACAACAAGCCATGGAGAAGGCTAAGGCCTTCATGCAGAATCGTCACCAGTCAGGCACAGCTACCATGCACCGTGCTCCCCTGCACACTGACATGCAAAGTGCGGAGACGGGCCATCAGCTGCTCTACGCCTTCAACGTCGAGGGCGGCGGATTCGTCATCGTGTCGGGCGACGACCGAACGGAATCCATCCTGGGATATAGCGACAGCGGCCGTCTGGACACGGACGACATGCCCGATAACATGCGCTGGTGGCTTGACGGCTATGCACAGCAACTGTCACAGCTCGGTGCCGTCGGCGTGCAGCAGACCCCAGCAGCTGTGGTGCGCCCCGCCATTGAACCGATGATCAAGACGCAGTGGTATCAGAACGAGCCTTACAACAAGTACTCCTACGTGAACGATAAAGGCTACCACTCACCCACCGGTTGCGTGGCTACAGCCATGGCGCAGGTCATGAACTACTGGCAGTGGCCCAAGGAGCCGTGTAAGGCTATTCCGGCATATGATGCCCAGCCGGTAAACCCTGGTGCGGGAGATGTCGAACCGATGCCTGCGCTGCCGGCCTATACCTTCCAGTGGGACCAGATGCTCGACACGTACACCGACGAGCAGCCTGGCACGGAGCAGCAGCAGGAGGCTGTGGCACGCCTGATGCAATATTGCGGCTCAGCGCTGCACATGTACTACGGAAGTAATGCCTCGGATTCCCAGCAGAATTTCATCCCCATCGCCCTGCGCCGCTACTTCGACTATGCACAGGACGCCCACATCGTCTACCGCCAGAACTACACCAGCAGCCAATGGGAAGACCTGGTGTACAACGAGCTGGCTAACGGACGGCCTATTCCCTACGCCGGCGACACAAACAGTGGCGGCCACAGTTTTATCTGCGACGGCTACGACGGTGAGGGGCTCTTCCACATCAACTGGGGCTGGGCAGGACGCAGCGACGGTTATTTCCGCCTGTCGATACTCAACCCCTATAACACCACCAGCACGGGCGCCAGATCGTCGATGATGGGTTTCTGCTTGCGACAGACGATGATTGTCAATGTGCGCCCGGCAGACCCGACGGACGTTCCCGTACCCGAGGAGCCCTACCGCATGACTCTCATGAGCGAGCTCATGGTCAAGGTTGCTGTGAAAGACGGCAAGCCAGATACGACCCTGTGCTTTACCCCCTACTACGCCGGCTACGACCATTACACCATGAAATTCCTCCTCGGCTTGGGCGTGCGCCAGAACGAAGTGCTGACTCCTGTTGTCGTCTGCAACGAAAAGGAAATCTATGCAGGGCAAAACGACACCACGGAAATCTCCATCCATGAACTGCAACTTCCTGTCGGCACCTACCACCTGCTGCCCATCTACAAGGAGAGCGGCAACGACGACGCGCAGTGGCAGACGCTGGCTCCCGACAACCGCTGCTTCTTTGTGGAAGTGACGCCAACGGAGACGTTCTACAAAGTACTGCCCGAGACGAATGTACGCATAGAGCGCTGCTTCTTCAACCAGGGCAATGGGAAAATCGGAGAGGACTGCTGGCTCACCTTCGTATTGCACAACCAGGGCGAAGAGCTCAACTCGGAAATTGCCTTTAACGCCAGCTATGGCGGCACCATCGACGCACAAGGCAAACTCGTCGACTCCAACGGAAAAATGTACAGTGAGGACATATTGACATCCTTTTTCATCGACGCCAACGCCACCGACTCGCTGGACTTTCCTTTCAAGGCATTGTACCAGGGACCCGTGCTGTGTTACCTCGTCAATCCTAAAAACGGGGAAATCATAGCATACTATACCATCAACGTGGCTGCCGAGCACACGTTTTTCGACCTGGAACTCATCGACTACGAGATTAACGTCTACACCCCCGAACAGACGGAAGAAATAAAAACCTACAATTGTTTCGAGGCCAACTTTACCATTAAGAACAACGATACACGCCAATTCGAGGGATATTTCGAAATAATACCCATAGGGCTGCCATTTTACAATGACGATCAACTCCGAATGAGGATTGACCCAGGGACCACGGGCGTATTCTCCACAGATACTGATGAATGGCTATTCGATATAGAAACAGAGGACTATTATCTGCTGCCGGAGATCACCATCCAACTGTGGCAGAGAGACTACAACCTCTATAAAAAGCTGATGACGGAATTCAAGACGAAGCCCGGCTGCCGTACCACGCCGGCCGGCACCGAGCCCATCATCCCCACAGCCATCAGCGACATCAGGAATCAGCATGCTGTCCGCAACGGCGCGTTCTTCGACCTGCAGGGCCGCCGCGTGGAAAGTTCAATGTTTAATGTTCAAAGTTCAAAGTTGAAGAAGGGCCTCTACATCAACAACGGCAAAAAATACGTAGTAAAGTAAACACAACAAAAAGGAAGAACCCGAGCAACGATGCTCGGGTTCTTCCTTCATTCTGATTGAATCCGAAAGGATTGATGGTGTGAATGCAGGCTTTGTCTGTGAGCTTGCTCATGAGGCAAAGGATGCAGACATAGCATCAGAGACAAAGTCTCAAGCAGAATGAAGGGGTTTTTCTGGTTTTTGTCTTTTTTTGGAGTGCGGTAGCAAATTTTTCACTATTCACTTTTCACTTTTCACTTTAAAAGGTGTTGGCCCGAAGGCCAAACCTTTTTAAACTACGCTCCCTCAAATCCGCTCGGATCATCGCCACCGCTGGTGTTCTTGACGAACTGCTTGGTGGTCACCTCACTCGACTGGCCGTCCTTGATGGCGATGGCCTTCAGAGTCACCGACGAGCTCACGGTGATAGCCTCAGTGTACAGCGTGCTGCTGGCCGTAGGCGTCGAACCGTCTGAGGTGTAGCGAATCTCAGCGCCGTCAGGACCCGACATCGTCACCTGAGTCGACGTGGTGAATGCTGCCTCACCGCCAATGGTCGGAGCTGCTACGCCGCTCGTGATCGAACCCGTGCCACTACCGCTACCGCTTCCTTCGCCGCTGCCGGAACTAGAGCCTGACCCACTGCCTGAACCTGAGCCGCTACCGGAACCTGAGCCGCCTCCGTCGCCGCTGACCACGGTTCCGGGATTACGGAAGTCGTCCAGGGTGGTCAGCATCTGCACCTTCGTGATCTTTCCGTTCACGGTGCGCTTCTCGACCTCGACGATGTTCTGCGACTCGGGGGCCACGTTGCGTGCCAGGAACTGCTTGGAAGTCAGGTTGTCCAGCTCGCTGCTGTCGGGGGTGAAGCGCAGGCGGATGCCCTTGATGATCGACGTGGGGTTGAACGTCTTGTCCTTCATCTGCGCCTCGGTGGCGCCGCCCTTCTCGTTGAGTACCGAGGGGTAGAAGATGCCCAGTCCGTCGAGCTTCACGCCCACGCCCTGTGCCACCAGCTCGGGCACGCACTCGGAGAGCTTGATCAGCACGGCCATGATGGCGTCGCGACCGACCATACAGTTGTGGTCCTTCAGGTGCTGTGCCAGTCCGCGGGTGGAGAGGGTCTTCTGACGGTCCACCTCGGCGTAGTACTTGCCGTTCGACGCCAGCGTGCTCTTGTTCTTGCGATAGTTAATCGACATTGAAATCTTGTTTACTGCCATAGTTTTTTTACTTGTTTTTTAGTTAGACATAGGATTTTTGTTTTCTCTTTCTTGTCGCTCGCCTGCTGTCGTGTCGGCGGCTCGCCTGTCGTCTGCTCCGAGTTCGTGGCCTTTGAGCTCCGAGCGCGCGCCTCACGAGGTCCGAGCGCGTCAGCTTTTGATTGATACTGCGAAGGTACAACATTTTTGCGGTATTTCCAAATTATTCGCGTTTTTGGGCGACAAAACGCCGTTTTCGTGTTGAAAATCGGCCAAGTCGATTTTTGATGGCAACTTTTTAAAGTTAACAGTTCTCTCTTTGAGAGTGTGGCGTTGCGAGGATAGTTATATCAAATATCAGATATCAGTTTTCTCATGAGCAGATTACCCGCGAAACGAATAATCTTTACAAAATATTTTTACTAAATATATAATATACATATTATATATATTAGTAACATTCAAATTCACTCATTACACTCTCACTCAAATAAACTGATATCTGATATCATCAGCAAAGACCAAGCGAAAATCGCAGGAAGGTCGATTTTCTAAGAACGTAACAGGTCGCCGTCAGAACATCATGGTGAAGCCGAGGCGGATGCTGTTTTTGGCTCCGTAGGTGGCGGGGTTGTAGTTCATGCGGCGGACATACTCAATCTGGAAGAAGCGGAGGATGCCGCGGACACCAGCGGAGATTTCCCAGTAGGGCACACGGGGATTCATGATGTGGGAGTCTTCAGGGAACGCCATGAGCACGTTGCTGCCGGCATTCTGAGTGAGGAAGGGGTTGTTCTTGTCGGACAGTGCGCCCCACAGCATCTTGACACCGATGTATTCGCGCAGACGGGCCTTCTGGATGAGGGGGATGCGGTTGAGGATCTTGCCCTGCATGTCCCAGTTGAGGTCGACGCTCCAGAAGCGGTCGTTGAGGAACTCCATGTTGGCAATCTGGTTGAACATCTGCTTGCGGCTGATGTAGGAGAGGTTGGCAGCGGGCATACAGAGCAGCGGGAAGGGCACCTGGCTCCACTGTACGCCGGCCTTTGTCAAGAGGTCGATGCGTCCCCAGCTGTTGAGCCAGAAGCGCTTGAAGATGCTGGCCTCGGTATAGTGATAGTGGTAGTCGCCGCCGAGGAAATTCTGGATGCCCATGGTGTGGCTGAGGGTGAGGATGGGTGCCTCGCGATTGACCTTCAGACGGCGTATCTTGGAATTGGCATAGAGGGCGCCGGGGCTGTACTCGATTTCGGCCTTCAGCTCGGTGGTGCGGAAGCCATCAAACTGCATGTTGCCGGCGGCTTCGTTGCGCTCGGCCTTCAGGCTGAGCAGGGTGCGCAGTCCCCAGCGCTGCTCGTACTCGAAGGAGAGCTGCTGGCGGTTATAGTACATCATCTTGTCGACCTTCATCCAACGGAACGCGGTGAACATGTTATCCTTGTCGGAAGACAGGAACTTGTCGGAGGGCGACATGACGTCGTAGGTGGACTGGAACGTCAGGTTGCGCTTGGGAAACTCCTCGGGCAGGTATTTCTTACGGTTCAGCGACCAGGTGGCCTGTGCGTTGTAATACCAGTTCTTGCTCTTCCAGCCCCGGGCCACGAAGCCCTTCAGGAACAGGTGTGGCGAGAGGTTGGCGGTGGTCTGTGCGCCAAGACGGGTGCGCAGGCCATCGATGAAGTTGGAGCTGATCATGGAGGTGATGGGTCCGATGTCGAGCTTGCTGTGTTCGCTGGTCTCGATGAAATTCTCGCTGAGAATCTTCAGTCCCATGAGGATATAGCCGAAGCCGCCCATGGTCTTCATGCCTTTCAGGAAGTCGCCCATCTTCGCCTCGCTGGCCGTCAGCGGCACCTGGCGCTGTTGCGCCCAGTAGGCATCGTCCTGTCGTTCAGCATCGGGGTCGACGATGGTCTTGTCGAGGCCCTTGAAGAGCTTGTCTGGAATCTCGGAGAACTGATAGTCCGTCAGTCGCGTCGTTCGGATGGCTACGCCCTTCTGGATGAAGTCGAAGAGGACGAGTTCGACAACCATATCGTCGACGGACAACACCCATTCGCCCGTGGGCAGCTGGGTGAACTCCTGGATGATTTTCATGTCCTCGACGAAGTTGACGTCGGTGCGGTTGGGCAGGATGATCTCGCAGCGCTTGACCTGATAGCTGGAGTCCTTCAGGATGTAGAGGTCGCCGCGGAATCCGAAGTCCTGCTGGTTGTTGGGCAGGAAATGGACGTGGATGCACGAGTCGCGCCCTACGGCCAGGGTGTCCTCGATATAGTAGCGGTAGAAGGAGATGGCACCGTCGCCAATGGGCGATGTAAAGGGATGCTGCAGCACGCGTACCTGGTTGTCGTAGATGTTGACATCGGTGAAGACGTCCTTCGAGGCGGTGTTGATGATGTCACCGGTCTGGAAGAAGTTGGTGATACCCACGGAGCGCTGACCAGTGATGATGTCTTTCTCGTCGTGCGGACTGCGACGGTAGATTTTCTGCGTCACCGTCTCGTCGATGCTGGCAGGAAGAATGAGCTTTCCCGTCTGCTGGCACTTCTCGACCTGATCGGTCAGCCAGGGGAACTTCTTGAACTTCGGATTGGTGAGCATGTCGGGCTTGACGTCGTTGAGCGCCAAGGTGAGCTTCTGATATTTCGTGTACTGATAGTAGTCGCGGTTGTTCAGATTGGTCTTGCGCTTGTTGGCAATGACCTTGCGCATGAGTTCCACCGCGGGGTTGCCCTTACGGCGATAGCGCCCACGCTTGGCACGGACGGTGACCTCGTTGAGCGTCTTCATGTCGGGCTTGAGGGCCACCAGCAGGCGATGGCTGTTGGGACCGATGCTGACGCTGCGCGTCTTATAGCCCACGCCGCTGAACGTCAGTTTCCAGCCGACGTGCTTGGGTATGGAGAAATAGCCGCGATGGTCGGCCATGGTGGTGATTTTCTGACCTTTATACTGCACGGTGATAAACCCGATGCTATCGCCAGCCTGGTCGTCGATGACATATCCGGTAATCATTTCCTGAGCGTGTGTGGGTAACGAGAAAGCCATTACCAGCAACAGCATGAGGAACTTACATGTGCGTGTGAACATTATTAGAAAGCTTTTGTCCTGCGGGACTCTATTAACGTGATGCATAAACAACTGATTCTTTGCTCAGCTCCACCCAGAAGATGGAACCCTTACCGTATTCCGACTCCACGCCGACGCTGCCGCCCAGGGTAGAGGCCATGCTGCGACAGATGCTGAGACCCAGTCCGGTGCCGTGAACGAATTCGTCGACCTTGGCGAACCGGTCGAAGAGCTGGTCGTTACACTTATCGGCGGGAATGCCCTTTCCGGTGTCGCGAACCCAGATGCGAACGGTGTCGTCCAACTCGCTGACACCCACCGTCACCACGCCATCGGTGGTGAACTTGAGGGCATTGGAGAGGTATTGGTTCAGTATCTCGCGCATACGGTCACGGTCGGTGTATAATGTCGGGAGCTGACCGCCATCGGCCATCTCCAGGCGTACGTGGACTTCCTTCGCTGCAGCGTCGTACTTGTCGAACAGTTCGTCGACGACTTCCTTCAGTTCAAAATTCCGCTTGGTGATATCGCCACCGCCTCGAGCCTCGAGTTTCGACATATTGACAACATCGTCGAACAGCGTCAGCAACTGCGTGTTGTTCTTCTGAATGAGGGATACCAGATGCTGGCGTTCATCCTCGCTTTCAGCCATACCAAGCACCTCGCTGAAGCCCACGATGGCATTCAACGGCGTACGGATTTCGTGACTGATATTGGTCAGGAAGGCCGACTTCAGACGGTCGCTCTCCTCAGCGTGGAAGAGGGCTTCCTTCAATGCGGTCTCTGTCTCCTTCTGCTGGTCAATACGCATGGTGGTCCCCACAACGGTCTCCGGATGTCCGTTCAGGTCGCGCGACTCGATGGTAAAGTAGCTCTCGCTCCAGTAAGGCTTCGAGCTATGGCTGCCTATCATCTGATATTGAATGTGGAACTGTTCGACCACACCTGCCAGCAAGTCGTCCCAGCCTTCTTTGAAGGTCTGCCGGTATTGAGGAAGCATGTGACTGAAGACATCCTCGAGTGTTCCGCCTGGCGGCAGAAACAAGAGGTCGCCAGCATCGCGATAGTCGCTGTCGAAAGTGACAACAAGGGTCTTCACGTTGACACGCCACACGCAGAGGCGCATGGTTTTCAGCACCAACTCGTGTTCCACGGAGAGTGTCTTCACCTGGTCCAGCTCATCGAGTTCGGCCTTCAGTTGTCGTGACTGACGATACTGTCGGTATAACACAACAATCAATAACATCAGCACGGGAATGCCGACAATCCATGCGAGAACATCGAGTTGGAACAACGATTCAATCGCAAAAAGCACAGTCACCAAGGTTACGGTCATCGCTGTAATCTTTAAATTATTGGGCAAAATTACATAAAATTTCTGAATAATGCAGCAAAAATTAAATATTATTTGTAACTTTTCGCAAGCGAGAAGTTACTTTCATTCGAAAATGAAAAGAAAAATCCGTTTTTCTTTTGCATTTTGCTCACTTATTCGTAACTTTGCACCATATTTTTATAAAGACATCATGACACAGACATTTGAAATGATCGCCAAGACCTTCATGGGACTGGAACCTGTCTTGGCGAACGAACTGACGCAGTTGGGCGCTGAGAATGTAACGATAGGACGCAGAATGGTGTCCTTCACGGGCGATAAGGAGATGATGTATCGCGCTAATTTCCAACTGCATACGGCCATCCGTATTTTGAAACCCATCAAGCATTTTAAAGCCCTGTCGGCAGACGACGTCTACGAAGGCGTGAAGGACGTCGACTGGACACAATATCTGGCACTGGACAAGACTTTTGCCGTCGACTCGGTGGTATTCTCGGAAGAGTTCCGCCACTCGAAATTCGTGGCTTACAAGGTAAAGGACGCCATTGTCGACCAATTCCGCGAGAAGACGGGCAACCGTCCGAATATCAGCGTCAGCAATCCTGACATGCGCCTGCACATCCACATTGCCGATGTGGCACCGGGACAGAGCGAATGCACGCTATGCCTTGACTCGAGCGGTGAGTCGCTGCATCGTCGCGGCTACCGTCAGGAGAGTGTGGAGGCTCCGCTGAACGAAGTGCTGGCAGCGGGTATGATTCTGATGACGGGCTGGACGGGCGAGACAGACTTCATCGACCCCATGTGCGGCAGTGGCACCCTGCTCATCGAGGCAGCACTCATTGCCCGTAATATGGCTCCGGGCCTGTTCCGCAAGGAGTTTGCCTTCGAGAAGTGGCCTGATTTCGACGCCGACCTGTTCGACGAGATATACAACGACGACTCGAAGGAACGCGAGTTCAAGCACCACATCTATGGTTACGATGTGGACATCAAGGCTGTCAACACCGCCCGTCTGAATGTGAAAGCCGCTGGTCTGACCAACGACATCACCGTCAGCGAGCAGGACTTCAAGGTGTTCACCCAACCCAAGGAGAAGAGTATCCTGGTGACCAATCCGCCCTATGGCGAGCGCATATCGACACCCGATCTGCTGGGAACATACAAGATGATTGGCGAGCGGCTGAAGCACGAATTCACAGGTAACGACGCCTGGATTTTGTCGTATCGCGAGGAGTGTTTCGACCAGATCGGTCTGAAGCCCAGCATCAAGATACCCTTGTTCAACGGTTCGCTGGAGTGTGAATTCCGCAAATACCAGATGTTCGACGGCAAGATGCGCGACTATCGCGCCGACGGAGGTGTCGTCAAGACCGACGACGAGAAGCGCCAGATGGCCGAGAAGCACCGTTTCAAGAAGGAACGTGAGTTTAAGAAGCGCCTGACCGAACAGGAGGAGAACGAAGGAGCCGACATCCGCTCGTTTAAGTTCCACTCGCTGGAGCGCAAGGAGCCCCGCAAGCCCCGTGAGCCCAGAGAAGACAGGGAGTCCAGGGATTTCAGGAACACTAGAAACACGAGAGACTCTAGAGATACTAGGAATACTAGAGATACTAGAGACTTCAGAAAAAACAGGCCTCAGAAAGATTTCCGTAATTCGAAGGATTTTAAGAAGTCCTTCAAGAAGAACAACGACAGACGATTCGACGATGATGAAGATTAAGCAAAAACTGGTCCGTCTAGTCAAACTAGTCATTCTAGTAACCCTTGCCACGCCCATGACCGCTCAGAACAAGCTTTTCTCTCTTGAAGACCTGAACTTCGGTGGCACGAACTACCACAACATGCAGCCCAAGAACCTGTTCCTTACGTGGTGGGGCGACCAGTTGGTAGAGACGGATGTCGAAGCGTGCAACATCGTTGACGTCAAGACGGGCAAGAAAACAAAAATTTTCACCCTCGACGAGATCAATAAATGGGCAGACAGTGACGAAGAGGCTGACCGCTACGTGCGTCATCTGATGAATGCCTCGTTCCCCTACCCCGACCAGCCTCTGGTGGCGGTGGGCAACAAGAAGTCGTTCCTTTTGCTGAATTTCATGACCCACCAGATTGTGTGGCAGGACAGCATCTCAGGCCAGGAGGCCAACGACTGGTGCCCAGCATCCAAGGCAACGGCCTACGTAGAGGACCATCAGCTGTTTGTCGCAGACGGTGAGGGCCGGAAACACCAGCTAAGCACTGACGGCAGTCGAAACGTGGTATACGGTTCTGCCGTACACAGAAACGAGTTTGGCATCCACAAGGGCACCTTCTGGAGTCCCAGCGGACAGCGACTGGCGTTCTACCGTATGGACCAGAGCATGGTACAGGACTATCCGCAGGTTGACATTTTCCCCCGCGAGGCAAGCTATGAACCCGACAAATACCCCATGGCGGGAATGACGAGCCACAAAGTGACGGTGGGTGTCTACGACCTGAAGATAGACAAGACGGTCTATCTGAAAGCCGGTGACCCTACAGACCGATACTTCACCAATATTGCGTGGAGTCCTGACAGTAAGACCGTTTACATGTTCGAACTGAACCGCGGACAGAACGACTGCCGCCTGGTGTCGTACGACGCTGAGACGGGCGAGAAGACGTCTGAGCTGTATCGCGAGACGAGCGAGAAATATGTGGAGCCGATGAACCCCATCCTGTTCCTGCCTTGGGACGATACGAAGTTCGTGATGCAGAGCCAGAAGGACGGCTATAACCACCTATACCTGTTCGACAAGAGCGGAAAAGAGTTGAAACAGCTGACCAGCGGCAAATGGGTCGTGATGGAGGTGCTGGGATTCAACAAGAAACAGAAGACCATCGTCATCAAGGCCAACGCCAATCATCCGCTGTGCCATAACCTCTATGCCGTCGATGTGAAGACGGGTCGTATGACCGCCCTCGACAATGGCCTGGGTGTGCACAACGGCAAGCTGTCGGCATCGGGCACCCTGATGTACGACCGTTACACAACGCCTGACATCCCACGCAACATTGACGTCTTCAATGTGTCGCGCGGTTATGCCGCTGGGAAAACAGTCCGCCTTCTTACCGCTGCTGATCCTTGGAAGGATTACCAACAGCCCATCTTCGAGAACGGCAGCATCAAGGCCGCTGACGGTACGACTGACCTCTATTATAGAATGGTGAAGCCTACCGACTTCGACGCCACCAAGAAATATCCCACCGTCGTCTATGTCTATGGCGGTCCTCACGCCAACAACGTACAGGCTTCGTGGCATTGGTACAGCCGAACGTGGGAGACCTACATGGCGCAGAAAGGCTATATCGTCTTCATTCTCGACAATCGCGGCAGTCAGTATCGTGGACGCGACTTCGAGCAGGCCACGTTCCACCAGCTGGGACAGATTGAAATGCAGGACCAGATGAAGGGTGTGGAGTTTTTGAAGAAACAGCCATACGTTGATGCTGACAGAATGGGTGTCCACGGCTGGAGCTTTGGTGGATTCATGACCATTTCACTCATGCTCAACTACCCCGATGTTTTCAAGGTAGGTGTTGCCGGAGGTCCCGTCATCGACTGGAAATGGTACGAGGTGATGTATGGTGAGCGTTATATGGGCACCCCGCAGAACAACCCCAAAGGCTATGAGAAGACCAGCCTCATCAGCAAGGCCGGCAAGTTGAAGGGCAAGCTCCAGATTATCACGGGATATAACGACAACACCGTTGTGCCGCAACACTGTCTGTCGTTCCTCGACGCCTGTATCAAGGCTGGGACACAGCCTGATTTCTTTGCCTATCCAGGCGAGGAGCACAACATGCGAGGCCATGCCAGCGTGCATCTGCACGAACGTATTACACAATATTTCGAAGACTACTTGAAATAATTACTAGTATCACTAGTATGACTAGTACAACTAGAAAAGACTAGAAACAATATGAAGGAAGAACAGATATTAGTCCGTATCACCGGACAAGACCGCCCGGGCTTGACAGCCAGCGTCATGGGCATTCTGGCCAAGTACGATGCTCAGGTGTTGGACATCGGCCAGGCTGACATCCACAGCACCCTGTCGCTGGGCATTCTGATCCGTATGGACGAGATGAAGTCGGGACTGGCCATGAAGGAACTGCTGTTCAAGGCCACCGAGCTGGGTGTCAACATCGGATTTTCACCCATCAGCGACGAGGAATACGAAGACTGGGTGGGCCATCAGGGCAAGAACCGCTACATTCTGATGGTGCTGGGCCGACAGTTGGAAGCCCGCCAGATTGAGGCGGCCACACGCATTCTGGCTGACCAAGGTCTGAACATCGACTCCATCCTGCGTCTGACGGGTCGTAAGAGCATCAAGAATCCTACGAAACACGTGCGCGCCTGCATCCAGTTCTCGCTGCGTGGCGAACCCGTCAACCGTCAGGAGATGCAGTCGAAACTGATGAAGCTGTCGCAGGAGATGGAAATCGACTTCTCCTTCCAGCGTGACGACATGTTCCGACGCATGCGCCGTCTGATCTGTTTCGATATGGACTCGACGCTCATCCAGACGGAGTGCATTGACGAACTGGCCGAGCGCAATGGCGTGGGCGCCGAGGTGCGTGCCATTACGGAGAGTGCCATGCGTGGTGAGATTGACTTCAAGGAGAGTTTCACACGGCGTGTGGCCCTGTTGAAAGGCCTCGACGTCAGCGTCATGCAGGACATTGCCGAACACCTGCCCATCACAGAGGGCGTCGACCGTCTGATGAACATCCTAAAGACGTGCGGCTACAAAATCGCCATTCTCTCGGGTGGTTTCACCTATTTTGGTGAATATCTGCAACGACGCTACGGCATTGACTATGTCTATGCCAACGAACTGGAAATCGGTGAGGACGGCAAACTGACAGGCCGCTATGTAGGAGAGATTGTCGACGGACATCGCAAGGCGGAGTTGCTGAAACTCATCGCACAGGTAGAGAAGGTGAATTTAGCACAGACCATTGCTGTTGGAGACGGTGCCAACGACCTGCCAATGATCAGTAAGGCTGGTCTCGGCATTGCTTTCCACGCCAAGCCTCGTGTGGTGGCCAATGCAGAGCAGTCGATCAATACCATCGGACTCGACGGTGTACTCTACTTCCTCGGCTTCAAGGACAGCTATCTTGGCGAGCAAGGGAAACTATAAAAGTTCAAAGTTCAATGTTCAAAGATATGAAAATACTATTGTTAGGCAGTGGCGGACGCGAGCATGCACTGGCCTGGAAAATCGCTCAAAGTGAGAAATGTGAGAAACTGTATATCGCACCGGGTAATGCCGGAACGGGCAACTGTGGCGAGAACGTAACCATGAAGGCTGACGACTTCGAGGCCATTAAGGCATTCTGCGTCGAGAAAGACATCAACATGGTGGTGGTTGGTCCTGAGGACCCATTGGTAAAGGGTATCTACGACGAGTTGAAGGCAGATGCCCGCACGAAGGATATCCCCGTCATCGGTCCCTCGAAGGCTGGTGCCGTGCTGGAAGGCTCAAAGGACTTCGCCAAGGACTTTATGGTGCGTCACAATATCCCCACCGCACGCTATCAGACTTTTGATGGCGAGCACGTGCAGGAAGGTTTGGACTTCCTGGAAACGCTCCAGCCACCCTATGTGCTGAAGGCTGACGGTCTTTGTGCCGGCAAGGGTGTGCTGATCCTCCCCACCCTCGACGAGGCCAAGAAGGAACTGAAGGAAATGCTGGGCGGTATGTTCGGCAATGCCTCCAGTCGTGTGGTCATCGAGGAATTCATGAGTGGCATTGAGTGCAGCGTATTCGTCCTGACCGATGGCCAGCACTACAAGATTCTGCCCGAGGCCAAGGACTACAAACGCATTGGCGAGCACGACACAGGTCTCAACACCGGTGGTATGGGTTCTGTCACTCCCGTTCCCTTTGCCACGAAAGAATGGATGCAGAAGGTCGAAGGCCGTATCATCCGCCCTACCGTTGAGGGACTGGCTGCTGATGGTATCGACTACAAGGGATTTATCTTCTTCGGGCTCATCAACCGGACTAACACGCCCACTGGAGAACCTGAGCCCTATGTCATTGAATATAACTGCCGTATGGGAGACCCTGAGACTGAGAGTGTCATGCTACGACTTAAGAGTGACATTGTCGACCTGTTTGAAGGTGTGGCTCAGGGCAATCTTGACCAGCGCGCGATTGAATTCGACCCCCGTGCTGCCGTCTGCGTCATGCTCGTCTCTGGCGGCTACCCTCAGGAATACAAGAAAGGCTACCCCATTGCAGGTATTGAGAATGTCGAGGGCTCTATTGTCTTCCATAGCGGTACGGCACTGAAGGATGGTCAGGTAGTTACCAACGGCGGGCGTGTCATTGCAGTATCATCGTACGGAAAGAACAAGGCCGAAGCCCTGCAAAAGTCGTTTGAAGAGGCACAGAAAATACAGTTTACCGACAAATATTTCCGCCGCGATATAGGCGCCGATTTGTAAGAAAAAAGTGAAGAAGTTTCTGCAGAACAAAATTGCCGAGAGCAAGCTGGCTTTGCCCCTGACGGCAGCCTATGGCGTTATCGTATGGTTGGCCAGCGGACTCATTGGCGAACAGTGGTGGATACAGTTCGCCTGCTTCGCTCTTGCGGCGTTTCTGATGATGGAACTGAACACCATCCACGCCCTCATCCGCATCTATTCGCGCATGGTCAGCTGTGTGTTCATCATGTTCCTATGCATGCTCTGTTTCCTGTTTCCATCCATTCCAGGAGCCATTACGCAGGTTTGCTTCATCGCCGCCATGACGTTGCTATTCAATAGCTATCAGGACAAGACGGCAACAGGATGGACCTACTACAGTTTCCTGATGATGGGCATCGCATCGCTGGCATTCATCCATATTTTGTTCTACCTGCCCATTCTGTGGCTCGTTATGCTCTTCCAACTGCAATCCTTATCCTGGCGCACATGGACGGCGTCACTGCTTGGTATCATCACGCCCTATTGGTTCTGGTGCTGTTGGTTAGGATGGAACGAGGACTTCACACCACTCTTCGACCATTTTGTTCCGTTGGGCGAATTCTCTACACCATTCGACCTTTCCTCACTTTCAGAGCACCATCTTATAACCCTGAGCTTTGTCGTCCTAATGGCTGTCACAGGAACCATTCACTATATCCGCAAACACCACGACGACAAGATCCGCATCCGTCTGCTTTACGGAGGGTTTATGTGGATGTGTCTGACAACCACTGCCTTTATACTCCTGCAACCGCAGCACTACGACGTGCTCATCCGCATCCTCATCATCAACACCGCACCACTGGTCGGACATTTCCTGGCGCTCACACATACCCGACAGACCAACATCGTCTTCTTCGTCATTATCGTCGCCACCTTAATCGTCACAGGCTATAACCTATGGATGTAATCATTTCCCTGCTCATCAGTTACGGCTATTGGGGCATGCTCATCACGGCATTCGTCGCAGGCTCCTTCTTCCCGTTCTCCAGCGAGGCAGTAATGACCGGGTTGCTCGCGGCAGGACTCGACCCGTGGTTGCTCATCGTCTATGGAACCATCGGAAACGTGGCCGGAGGAATGTTCAATTATTTCATTGGTAGAATGGGACGTCTCGAATGGATCGAACGCTACCTGCATGTCAAGCAGAAAGACCTCGACCGCGCCACACGCTTCATGGCAGGACGCGGTGCATGGATGGGCTTCTTTGCCTTCGTACCCGTTCTTGGTTCGGCTATCACCATCGTACTTGGGCTGATGCGTGCCAACATCCCCATCTCGCTTACCAGTATCGCCATCGGCAAATTCCTTCGCTACGTCCTCCTCGTTTACGGAGCATCACTGTTCTTATAGAGCAAATAATTTCATTAGAAGCATTTTTTCTTCATTTTTTTTGCACAGTTCGTGGGAAAATACGTACTTGACCTTTGGTCGAGCTACTTTTTCGCTCGAAAATAAAAGAAAAATTGTTTTTTTCTTTGTATTTTACTCACTTATTTGTACCTTTGCAAGGTTAAAGACAATTGTAACTGATGAAGCAAAAGATATTCATTGCCGGACCGTGCGTGATAGAATCAGCGGAGCTGTTGGACCAAGTGGCATCTAAACTGGTGGAAATCAACGTCAAACTGGGCATTGACATCATATTTAAGGCTTCGTTCGACAAGGCCAACCGCACATCGATAGGCTCGTTCCGAGGGCCAGGCATCGACAGAGGGCTGCAGATGCTGAACGATGTAAAAGAGAAATACGGACTGCGCCTGTTGACGGACATCCACGAAGCCTGGCAGGCTGAGCCGGCAGGACAAGTGGTGGACGTCGTGCAGATTCCCGCCTTCCTGTGTCGACAAACAGACCTGTTGCTGGCCGCTGCCAAGACGGGATGCGTGGTGAACATCAAAAAGGCTCAGTTTCTGAGCGGACAGGACATGCGATACCCCGTCGAGAAAGCCCGCGATGCAGGAGCCAAGGAAGTATGGCTGACAGAGCGCGGCAACATGATGGGATATAACAACCTGGTGGTGGACTTCCGTAATATTCCCGATATGCTGGACATCTGCGAGACGGTTATCATGGACTGTACACATAGCGTGCAGCGACCAGGAGGAGCCGACGGCAAGACAGGAGGTGACAGGCGATTCGTGCCACAGATGGCACTGGCTGCCAAAGCCTTTGGAGCCACGGGTTGGTTTTTCGAGGTGCACCCCACCCCAGACCTTGGACTGAGCGACGCAGCAAACATGCTGGAGTTGGAAAAGCTTTACGACTTGGTCGCAAAGCTAGTTGAGAGTTGAAAGTTGAAAGTTTAGAGAGAATTGTGACAGTAAAAGAATACGCTATACAATGTATTAAGGACGAGGCACAGGCGGTGCTGGACCTGATACCAAAGATGGACGAGGACTTCGACCGCGCTGTAGAGCTAATCATGCAGTGCCAAGGGAAGGTAATCGTCACAGGTGTAGGCAAGAGCGGACATATCGGAGCGAAGATAGCAGCGACACTGGCCTCAACAGGCACCCCGTCGTTCTTCATCAATCCGCTGGACGTCTATCACGGCGACCTCGGCGTGATGTCGAGAGGCGACGTGGTGGTGGCCATATCGAACTCAGGACAGACTGACGAGTTGCTCAGATTCATACCGATGGTGCTTCACATGGAGATTCCCATCATCGCCATGAGCGGCAATCCGAAATCACTGCTGGCCAAATATTCGACCTGCCACCTGAACGTAAGCGTAGAGAAAGAGGCCTGTCCACTGAACCTGGCCCCCACCAGTTCGACGACAGCAACACTCGTCATGGGTGATGCATTGGCCGTAGCACTGATGGAGCGACGCAACTTCCAGCCTCAGGACTTCGCACAGTTCCACCCTGGAGGCGAGTTGGGCAAACGACTGTTGACTACCGCTCAAGACGTGATGCTGACGGAGAACCTGCCCCTGCTATCGGAAGAGATGCACTTGGGCGAGGCCATCATCTTGGTGAGCAAAGGCAAGCTGGGACTGGGCGTGGCCATGAAGGACGGACGCATCAGCGGACTCATCACCGATGGTGACATCCGCAGAGCAATGGAGAAATGGCAGGCTAAGTTCTTTGACAGGACGGTGGCTGACATCATGACCCGCAACCCCAAGAAGGTGAGTCCGCAGACTAAGATTGCCGAGATACAAAAGACAATGAACGAACATAAAATTCACAACGTGCTGGTCGCAGACAACGAAAACCGACTACTCGGAATTGTCGACAGATATGCATGTGTGCTTTAAAATAAACAGACTATGAACAGACTGAAAAAAATATTGTTAGTCATTATGCTGGCACTCCCGTTGACAGCAGCAGGCGTTTATCTGTTTAAGACCCTGGACTCCCGTAACGGACTGATCAGCAGTCAGATCAACTGCGTGCTGAAAGACCAGCGAGGATATATGTGGTTTGGTACCCCTGCCGGACTATACCGCTTTGACGGCTACACCTTCAAGAATTTCCAGAGCAACTCGCAGGACGGCTCGTCACTGCCCGACAGCTACATCATCAGTATTCAGGAAATGCTGGACGGCAATCTGTGGATTGAGACGTCGGCAGGATTCTGCGTGTATCACCCGCAATCGGAGAGTTTCGAACGCGACATGAAGCAGATCTATGCCAGCATGGGTATTGAAGGCAAACCTAACGTCGTATTCATAGACAGACACAAGAACTTCTGGGCTTCGATTCCGAACAAGGGTATCGTGGCCTACAACATGCAACAGCAGACCAGCTACGAGTTCGGTTATACCAACGACGCACACGGTATACCACAGGGAAACATCTGCTCTATCAGCGAATGTCGCGACGGAGCCATTGCCGTCTATGAGGACGGACGAATGGTATGCTGCGACATCATGCGACAGCAGAACACCGTATGGCAGACAGATCACATCGCCCAGCAGCACCTGCGCAAGAGCAAGACGCTGAAGGCCTTTGCCGACCAGATGGACAACATCTGGCTCTACGGACAGGGCACATTGATGGTTTACAACAAAAACGCCAACACATGGAATACCAGCATTGGCGACCAGCTGGGACTCACCAGCGTGGCCGTAGACCACATCGTAAACAGCATGACTGGCGACCGCACCGGTAACATCTGGGTGGGAACAGACCGCGCAGGACTGGTTCGCATCAATGTGAATACCCACGAAATGGAAAATGTCCAGCCACGAGGCATTAACCCGCGCCGCATTGACAGCGAGACGATGGCCATACAAAGTGTCTACGTGGATGACACCGACCTGTTGTGGGTAGGAACCGAGAAATCGGGCGTGGCCTATTACGGCAACAATATCTACAAGTTCTCCAGCAATCTCATTGGCGACATCACAGCCATTGCACAGACCAGCGACACAACCATCTGGTATGGTACGAGCAATCACGGCGTCATCGGTTATAGCGGCACATTAGCCAGTACAAAGGTATCGTGCATGGCCACCACGCCGGACGGAAGCCTGTGGGTGGGTTCGAAGCAAAACGGTCTGACACGCATCCAGAACGGAACTGGAAAAATATACTCTGCAGCACGTGACAGTTCGAAGACACTCATCGACGACCACATCAACGCCCTCTGTAGCGATAAGTCGGGTAACCTATGGATTGCCACCAACGGAGGCTTGCAGGTGTATAATCCGAAGATGGACACCTTCTCGGCTTACACCCGCGAAAACGGTATGCTGAACACCAACAACATCACTGCACTATTCTACGGGCAGAACAACCGCATGCTCATTGGTACGGCAGAGGGACTGGTTATTCTCGACCTCTCGACACGTGAAAAAATGGTGTTGACAGGTAACTCGACGAATATCCAGACCTTTACGAACAACTATATTACCCAGATTTATGAAGACTCGCGCGGACTTATTTGGATTGGAACACGTGAAGGTTTGAACATCCTGAATACCGTCAAGGATGAACTGAGTCACCTGACGGAGAAGGACGGACTCTGCAATAACCTGATTTGTGGTATTGCTGAAGACAAGAACCACAATATATGGATATCAACCAGCAATGGTTTGAGTCGTGTGGTGACACAACGCGACTACGAGGACGGCTCATTCAACTACGGACTCTACAACTACAGCATCTACGACGGTTTGCAGAGCAACGAGTTCAACATGGGCGCCATTCTGGCGAAGACGAACGGTGAGGTGCTGTTTGGAGGTCTGTATGGTGTGAACTGGATTCGCCATACTGCCAAAGACGATCAGGAGTCATTGCCACGCGTCATGCTTACACAGCTGTTTATCGGTGAGGAAGAGATTCTGACAGGTCACGAATACGATGGACGTATCATTCTGACATCGGCCCTGAACGAAATCAGTAAGATTGAACTGGGAAACAGCCAGAACACGCTGACCATCAAGTTTGCCGCAGGTAACTACAACCAAGGCGAGCGTCTGCAGTTCATGTACTGGATGGAAGGACTGGAGAACGACTGGCGAAACGGTGATGCCCTGTTGCATGGTGTTAAATTCCGCAACCTGAGCAGTGGCACCTATACGCTACACGTCAAAGCCGTTAGTGCCGACGGAGCGGTAAGTAACCAGGAACGTACACTCGAAATCACCATTGAACGCCCATGGTGGATATCATGGTGGGCCTTGACGGTATATGTTATCATCGCCATCCTGGTATTGGCCGTTTGGCGCTATGGCATCAAGAAGCTGAGGAAAATCTGGAGAAGCAAGCGTACCGTCATTGACGAATTGAAGCGCCAGCGCGAAGAAATCAAGAACACCAGTGACGAGCTGCGTCAGCCTATGGCCCGCATGACAACCATCATTGGTTCGTTGGCTGAGAAGGAACAGTCGATGGAGGGTCGCGAACAGCTGAACTCGCTACACTTCCAGTTGCTGCAGGTCATCACACGCATCTCGGAGATGCAACAAACGCTGGAGAATCCTGAGAAGAAGGCCGAATCGACTGCCAAGGACCGCATGGAACTCAACGACCAAGGCGAGGTGGCTTTGATATCAAGCTCTACTGCGAAGGAATTGACCGCAGAAATCAGGCCTTTCAAAGTCGACTCGCAGGCGAAGAAGTTCAGCGTGGTATTCATCGATTCGAACCACGAATTCCTGAATTTCGTCAATGCCCATCTGCGCGAAGTCTACGATTTCCACGTGTACGACAACATCAAGAATGCTCTGCCCGACATCGAGATGCTGAATGCAGACCTCGTTGTTTGTAAGCAGGACATGGACGTGATGACAGGTAGCGAACTGTGTTCCCGCTTTAAGATGGATCCACGCAGGAAAAAGACCAAGTTCGTGCTGCTGACGGACGGTGTGCTGTCACAACAAGATATGACCGACCAAAACATCACGCTGGCAGCAGACGACTATCTGGCCAAGCCCTTCAATATCCAGGAGGCCGTCATACGCTTCAACAAGCTGATGGGTCTCGGACCTATTGAAATGGAGAGTAACGCCATTGAGGGTGAAGAGACACGCCGACTGGAGAGTCACAACGCCAGTATGACCACAGCTACCTTCCACTATGACGATGAAGGCACAGAACAGCGTGCTACCGTTGAAGAAACGGAGACCATTGCACCCCACGAGCAGGAAGAGCAACAGCCCGAACAAAGCGACCCTCAGAATACGGGAGGCGAGCTGATGCGTCAATACTATGGCGGCAACACCATTGGCGACTATTCGATGAGCGACGCTATGGACCAGCAGTTGATGCGTAACATCGAACAGTTCGTGCTGCAGAACATGAGTCGCGGACAGATCAGTCTGGAAGAGATGGCCACAGCAATGGGTATGGGACGCGTGCCGTTCTACCACAAGGTGCGTGCCATCACCACAAAGACGCCAGCCGAGATTGTACGCGACCTGCGACTGAAACATGCCTGCACCCTGTTGGTCAACACGAATATCAATATGAGCGAGCTGGCTATCAATGTCGGCTTCATGACAGCCGAGAACTTTGCCAACATCTTCAAGGACAAGTTTGGAATGACGCCGCTGGAGTATCGTATGAAATACAAGAAATAGTCAATGATTCGTACGTTTTTCAGCATTCTTCTTACTAACATATGCCTGTCAGCGGGTGCTCAAACGAGCGACTCGCTGATTGTTCAGACCCTGCGCGAGAGCCATATCCGGTTCAGCAACGACAACAGCGTAACCCTACTGATGTCAGGACAGGAGAAATTCGACGACATGTTCCGAGCTATCCGCCAGGCCAAGAGCAGCATACACCTGGAGTACTTCAACTTCCGCAACGACTCCATTGCATCGTTACTGTTCGACCTGTTGCGCGAGAAACGCAAGGAGGGTGTGGAAGTGAGAGCCATGTTCGACGGATTCGGCAACGACTCGAATAACCAACCGCTGAAGAAGTACCACCTGCAATCCTTGCGCGAAGACTCCATCGATATTGTGGAGTACTCCCCCATCCGCTTTCCCTGGGTGAACCACATTTACGGACGCGACCATCGCAAGATTGTGGTTATCGACGGCAAGATTGCCTATACGGGTGGCATGAATGTAGCCGACTACTACATCAAAGGCACAGAACAGGTCGGTGAATGGCGCGATATGCATTGTCGCATTGAGGGCGATGCTGTCAACGAGTTGCAACGCATCTTCTTCCGCATCTGGAACCGCACGACGGGTGAAAATGTCTCAGGCATGAAATACTATCGTGGCGGAACACCAACCGTGTTCGAAGGATTGAAACCCGACACTACCAGCACAACCAGAAAGAAACTAGTGGGCATCATCAACCGAGAACCTGGCGTGACGCCCAAAATCATGCGTACTTTCTATATCAACGCCATCAATCAGGCGCAAGACTCCATCCATATCATCAACCCCTACTTCACCCTCATTCCCAGCGTTACCCGTGCCTTGACACGAGCCATCAAACGCGGTGTGAAAGTGGAAATCATGTTATCTTCGAAGAGCGACATTCCCCTGACACCAGACTGTGCACTCTACCAAGCCCGCAAACTGATGAAACGTGGCGCAAAGGTATGGCTCTACAAGCCGGGATTCCACCATTCGAAGATTATGATGGTCGATGGGCTCTACTGCACGGTGGGCAGTACCAATCTCGATGCACGCAGTCTGAAATGCGACTTCGAGGAAAATGCCGTCGTCGTGGACAAGGCTACCACAAAGGAACTGGACGACATGTTCTGGCGGGACAAGCAAAAGAGCTTCGAGCTGACCGACGAGACATGGGACGAATTCCGCACAGGCTGGCAGAAATTCCGCGGATGGTTTGCACATTTGCTGCAGCCCTTCCTCTAAGAACCTACAGGCACTCCTTTCTCTCTAAGAGCGTACCAAGGCTGTCATCATTCGGATTTGCAGGACGTCAATGCCCCGTTTCGACAACCACACGGTATCAGGAAACTTACTGGGAATATTGGACTCCCGGAAATGCGCTGCAGCATCGTCAATGCGGCCCAACAGCCATAGGCAATAGCCGTAATTCAGGTGATCCTCGGCAATCACTTTTTCCCCTTTCATCAGCTGCTCGTATATTTTCTCTGCCTGCTCCAACCTGTTGTCACAAGTCAGCGTCCACGCCAGCACACGCTGGACATTCACGTCGTCAGCATACTCATAGTCAAGCTGATAGAGCAACTTCAGCGCTTCCTCGTAATCCTCTAACTGCACCAGACAGATGGCATTGTTCAGCATGTAGTTCTTCTTGCCGGGACACAGCAGCAGCAAACGGTCATAATAGTCGTTAGCCTTTTCATATTGATGTAATTTGAAAGCATAACGTGCCGCACCGCTCAACGCATGTTCGTTCGTGGGTTCCATCTCGACGGCCTCGTCCCAACAATCCAGCCACATCAGGCACTGTGCATCGGTGTATTCCTGCGGAATTTTCGATAGCAGCCCCTGAGCCATCTCGTCGAAATGGTACTTTTTCATCATGCGTACCACGCTGTGCTTCCGTCGGTCGAGGGGCGAACGGAAGAACAATAGTGAACCAAAGAAATTCAGCGTAAAGTATCCCTTCGTGCTGTCTTCAAAGGGATTGTTCAACCCCGAGCGATTGGGGAACAGACGGAAGAACCGGTAGAGGTCCATCAGATAGATGCGGCGCAGATAGGGCGCCGTCTGGTTCTCGCTGATTTCCAGTTCACCCAACGAGGCCTCGTTATGCTTCAGCATTTCGCGCACAGACGCCGGCAACCGCCCCAGCACCTCCATCGAAGCTATGACGAACGAATACTTGTCGCTGTTGCAGAAAGGTCCCCTGTCGACTATCGACATCACAAACCGCTGGAACTCCAAGCGTTCCACGAACTGGGAAATGTCGGGATGATGAATATAGAATGGCACCAGCCAGTTCGACATATCGTAGAAAAACGGATAGCGCTTCATCTGCGAGAATCCTCCGAAATAGACGTCCGCCCCCTGTTTCTGCATGTCAATCATGCGCTGCATGGTGGACTCCAACTGTTCCATACGCCGCTCTGAAGCATCGGGATGCAGCACGTCCTCCAAGGGGTCTTCCGCGACTTCCTCTATGCCATTACGCGTAATCTGGAACGCGTCGTTCTTCATCAGGTCGGGCATAATCTCCCTGCGTATGATGTCGTTGTCCTTCTCGGCATTCAGCGTCAACAGGAGCTGCATCTGCAATTCGGTGAGTTCCTTGCATACCGCCTCCGACGTCAACAGCTCGTCGATAATGGCTCTCTGTTCCGGATAGACCGAATGTAACACTTCGTCTATCGAGAACACCCAGCCCACCAGTGCCCGCTGACGCACATGTTCATCCAGCGACTGCCGATAGACATCCGTCAACAGGCGGAACTTTACCATGTCGAACTGATTCATCAACGACAGCATGATGGCCGAGACGATGAGTTGCTGGTCGATATTGTCAACAGTAGGCGACAGCAACAATTCAGTGAATTCCCTCCCTACACCCTCTGTCCACATGTGCGACACAACGATGTAGTTGAACAGCGCATTCATCTGCTGATGGTGCGCTTTGTATATCGCTTTGCGTTTCTCTTCGCGCTTGTTTTCCGCCTCAAACTCAAGCATGGCGACGTCGGTGACGAAATTCTCCATTTCATGACGAATGGCCGACAGCGACCTGTCGCGCTGTTGCTGACGGGCGCTCTGATACACGGAAGTCAGAAAGGAGGAAGCCTGTATGCGACGATGAGTGGCCAGATTGGCAAAAATCAGATACACCTGTTGCAGCAAACGCTGGTACTGATTCTGCCGCTGCGGGTCGTCCATACCCTTACGCCAATAGTCCAACATCAGGTTGTACTCTTCCTTCAACCGATGCAGACGCTCTATGGATTGTCCGTCAGGCCATGCCGAAAGATAGACTTCCAGCTCCGCAATGGCCAATCCGCAGTTGCCTTCACGAAGCCGCTTGAAAACCGGTTCCAACGAGTGATCTAATGTCTTCATTTCTCTTTCTTTTTAATGCCCAGCCACTTCTCTACCAGCGCCACATCTTGCTCACGGGGGCCTCGCGCGCGTACATATTTAATATTTTTCGGCAGCGAGTCCACCAAATTCGCCTTCATTTTGCAGCGCTTCACGATGAGGTCGCGATAATGACGCACACCATATTTATTGATCGAGTCACAAGCCTGATTATAGGCCTCGACGAAGAGTTCCAACTGCTTGCCACGTTCCTGGTGGCGCATCTCTTTCTCATTGAATGCCAGCACACCCAGTTGTACATCCTCCTTCTGCGTGTCATACACCACACCGTGCTTCATCGTCCGCGCGGCAGTGGCCTGGGGTTCCATCAGCCACAGGGCGTCCATCTCGTTGTTCTGCAACATCAGCAGGCGCACGCTCAGGTCGTTGATCTGCACTTTATACACACGGTCCTTGTCCAGCTTCACCGAGTCAATCACCCGGTCCGTCAACAGGTCTGTAGCCGAAAAGCGTGTCATGGCCACCATCTTGTCGTCCAACTGTTTCAACTGGCGCACACGCGCATTGCGGTTTGCTACCAGCTGCCAATGGGCATTGGTCACCGTCGGATAGCGTAGCTTCATGCCACGCATCTCCAGGCGCTTGGCACGCACCAGGTCGGTCACCATACCTTCTACCCTGCCCCGTTCCAAAGCCGTGTCACAGTCCATCTGTGCCATATAGAACTTCAGACGCACACCACCACGCAGCGTGTCGTAAAGCTGGTAGTGCTCGGCCACATACAACGGCAGACAGTCCAGCGTAGGCATGACGGCCACCTTCAGCGCGGCAGAATCCTTCTTCTGAGCCTCCTGCCGACTCATGCGCTTCTGGCTCTTCGTCTCCTCATACGACTGATGGCAAGCTGCCAACAGCAACAAGGCGGTTATCATTATTATCAAATGTTTCATAATTCGTTGCAAAGATACTAAAAACTTTGAACTTTGAACTTTGAACTTTGAACTTTTTTCTTGAAGATGACATTTTTTACCTTTTTACCTTTTTACTTTTTTACTTTTTTATTATCTTTGCATCCGATATGGCAAAAGACAAGATCATGTATGTCTGCGACAACTGCGGACAGGAGTCAGCCAAATGGGTTGGCAAATGTCCGGCATGCGGACAATGGAACACGTATAAGGAAATCAAGGTAGCCGACACCAAGAAGAAGGTGGTAGCCACATCGGCAGCAGCGTCGGCTGGTCGTCAGTTACGAGAAAACAAGGTGTTACGCCTGAAGGACATCTCTGCCCACGACGATCCTCGCATCGACATGCACGACGCGGAGCTGAACCGCGTGCTGGGTGGTGGACTGGTGCCAGGTTCCATCGTCTTGCTGGGTGGCGAACCGGGCATCGGCAAGTCGACACTCTCGCTGCAAACCATGCTCAACCTCACCGACAAGCGCATCCTATACGTCAGCGGCGAGGAAAGCGCCCACCAGCTCAAGATGCGCGCCGAGCGCATTCTTGCTGTCGGTGGTTTCCCCACCGACGATAACTTCATGATTCTCTGCGAGAATTCCCTCGAAGCCATCTTCGACCATATCAAGGAAGTACAGCCCGAACTCATCATCATCGACTCCATACAGACCATCTCTACCGAGGATGTCGAGTCCAGTGCCGGTTCCATCGCTCAGGTACGCGAATGTGCCTCGGCCCTGCTCCGCTTTGCCAAGACCAGTGGCGTGCCCGTCATCCTCATCGGACATATCACGAAGGAAGGCACGCTGGCAGGTCCGAAAATCCTCGAGCACATCGTCGACACTGTCATTCAGTTCGAGGGCGACCAGCACTACATGTACCGCATCCTGCGCAGCATCAAGAACCGCTTCGGTTCCACCTCCGAGCTGGGTATCTACGAGATGCAGCAGACGGGACTCCGTCAGGTCAGCAACCCCTCGGAACTGCTGCTTACCGAAGAGCACGACGGGCTCTCGGGCGTCGCCATCTCCTCAGCCATCGAGGGTGTCCGGCCCTTCCTCGTCGAGACGCAGGCCCTTGTGTCGTCTGCCGCCTATGGCACGCCCCAGCGCACGGCCACAGGTTTCGACCAGCGCCGTCTGAACATGCTCCTGGCCGTGCTCGAGAAACGCGTAGGATTCAAGCTGATGCAGAAGGACGTCTTCCTCAACATTGCCGGTGGATTGCGCGTCACCGATATGGCCATGGACCTCAGCGTCATTGCCGCCGTACTCTCTTCCAATGTCGACACCCCCATCGAGAGTGGCTGGTGCATGGCTGGCGAGGTTGGCCTGAGTGGCGAGGTGCGCCCCATTGCACGCATCGAACAGCGCATCTCCGAGGCCGAAAAGCTGGGCTTCAGTCATATCATCATTCCGAAGTACAACCTTTCCTCGCTGAACCGCAAGAAGTTCAACATCGAGCTCGTACCCGTCCGCAAAGTAGAAGAGGCCCTCCGGGCGCTGTTCGGATAAGAAGTTAAAGGAGTTAAAGAAGTTATCGCTTCGCTCGAAGTTAACGACAATAGTTCATTCCCAGAATAATCCGCCTCTAGACTAACGTCTTTAACTTCGTTAACTTCTTTAACTTCGTTAACTCCGTAAACTACAATAAATCGTAAACCGTCTGATCGTCGATGCCTGCTTCGGCAAAGGCTTCGCGACGTTCCACGCAGGTGCCGCAACGGCCGCAATGGTGTTCCCCACCCTTGTAGCACGACCACGTCTCGCTGTAGTCGATGCCTAATGCTTTACCGCGACGGGCTATGTCGCCCTTCGTGATGTTCGTGTAAGGCGAGCGCAGATGCACGTTGACAAAGGTTCCTGCCGCGGCAGCGTGGTCGAAGGCATCCACGAACTCTGGACGGCAGTCGGGATAGATTGTATGGTCGCCGCCGTGATTGGCCATCATGACGTACTTCAGGCCGTTCGACTCTGCAATACCTACGGCAATGGACAGCATGATGCCATTGCGGAATGGTACCACCGTCGACTTCATGTTCTCGTCGGCATAGTGGCCCTCGGGAATCTCCTCACCGCCCTCGAGCAGCGAACTCTTGAAATACTGCGTCATGAAGTCCAGGGGAATCGTGATATGCTTGATGCCCAAGCGCTCACAATGCAGACGGGCAAAGGGAATCTCACGGGCATTGTGCTTCGAGCCGTAGTCGAACGATACGGCCAGCGCAATGCGGTCCTGCTCGTCATATAATAAAGTGGTGGAGTCGACCCCACCACTTAATATCAATACCGAATCTTTCATATACGATTACATATTCATGCCACCGTCGACCTGAATGACCTGTCCGCTCACGTAGCTCGACATGTCGCTGGCCAGGAAGGTAGCCACGTTGGCAATGTCCTCGACCTGTCCGCCACGACGCAGGGGAATCTTGTTGCACCACTCCTTGCGAACCTCCTCGGGCAGGGCAGCGGTCATAGCCGTCTCGATGAAGCCAGGGGCAATGGCGTTGGCACGGATACCCTTCGGGCCCATCTCCTGGGCAATACTCTTGGCCAGCGCAATCAGACCAGCCTTCGAAGCGGCGTAGTTAGCCTGTCCAGCATTACCGTGAACACCAACGACAGAAGCCATATTGATGATGCTGCCACCGCGCTGACGCATCATGATGGGCACACAGGCATGAACGAAGTTGAAAGCCGACTTCAGGTTCACGGCAATCACGGCGTCCCACTGCTGCTCGGTCATGCGCAGCATCAGACCGTCCTTCGTAATACCGGCGTTGTTCACCAAAATATCAATGCTTCCGAACTCTTCCTTCACAGCCTTCACCACCTCCTCGGTCTGAGCGAAGTCGGCAGCATTCGAAGCGTAGCTCTTAGCCTTCACGCCCAGGGCAGCGATTTCCTTCTCAGTCTCCTCGTTGATCTCGAGGTCAGTGAATGCAATGTTAGCGCCCTCAGAGGCATACTTCAGTGCGATAGCCTTTCCGATACCGCGTGCAGCACCCGTAATCAGCGCTGTCTTACCTTCTAATAATCCCATAATTTCTTACCTTATTATATATTAAAATAAATGTTCAAAGTTCAAAGTTCAAAGTTCAATGTTCAAACCTTCCTCTTACCCAGTGCGCTGTACACAATCTTCGCCACCTGGGGCTTCGTGGCCTCCGCAGTCATACCGTGGGCAATACGGCCATAGATGTACGGCACCTCCAGGCCCTTGATACAATAGTGCGTGATGTCAGCCACCAGGTCTACGTTGTCGATGTCGAACTCACCGTCCTCCTTGCCTTCGCGGAACACACGACGGAACAGCTCTATCTCCGCATCATCGAAATTCTTGCGAATCTTCTCCACCATCCAGATGTTACGGAAGAACTCCGCACGCAGGTTACCATTGCGCACCACCGTCTCGCGAATCATGCTCAGGTGCATGTAAATCAGTTCGATGATCTTCTCCTGCGGGGGAATGCGCTTGGCGGCCACATCGTCCAGCATGTCCGACAGACGCTCCAGCTCGCTTTCAATCACAGCATAATAAATCTCGTCCTTCGACTTGAAATAGGTGTACAGCGTGCGACGACCCTTTCCCGACGCCTGAGCAATATCGTTCATCGTCGTGTTTTCAAGTCCGTTTTTTGCAAACAACTGTCGAGCAACGTCAACCAGTTTCTGTCTCGTTTTCGATATAGACATAATTCTCTGCACACCGATACTTTTAAAAAACTGCACAGTACCAGTAGCGTGTGCAAAATTAGGAAATACTTCGCAAACAGCCAAATTTTTCTGCCGAAAATGTTCGAAAATACCTATTTTTGTTGAAAAATGAAAGAAATATTTGGTAGTTTCGAAAAATAGTCGTACCTTTGCAGCCGCTTAAGAGAAAACATCGCGGAGTGGAGCAGTTGGTAGCTCGCCAGGCTCATAACCTGGAGGTCGCATGTTCGAGTCCTGCCTCCGCAACTAATAGCAGTCCCAACAAGGGCTGCTTTTTTGTTGTGGCAGGGCTCGACATGCTCCCGTTTTTAGCAACTCGGCTTTTCTCTGACAGAGAAACGGCTTCTCGCTATTTTACAATGAGTTGAAGTCCATGGGGCGGCCGTCGACGAAGAAGTCGACCAGCTCGTATTTATTGGAGGTCTTCACATCCCACATGGTGGCAGCCTCAACCTTGACGTTACGGAACTCGACATTGTTGCAACGTGACAGCGGCATGTCCTTGCGGTCGCCAGGTTTGAAGAACTGTGTCCAGGGACGGATGAACAGCAGGCGTCCGCAATGTCCCGTGATGTTCTCGACGCGTATGTATTCATAATGCTGGGGGGTGTCGGGGCGCATCTTCAGCCACAGCACACGGTCGGCACGCTCGCTATAGCAGTTGCGCAGGATGATGTTGCGGTCGTGTAACGACTCGGAACCCAGCGTCAGGCATCCGTGCACCCGGCCGTAGCGGCAGTTCTGGACGAGGATGCGCTCGCAGGGGCCGTTGTTCTCGTCTTGGTCGGCCCACGTGCCCTTGCCGCCCTTCAGCACAACGGCATCGTCGTTGACATGCATGAAGCAGCCGTCGATGAGCACATCGGTGCAGGCGTCGATGTCGATGGCATCCGACGATGGTGCGCCACGTTTAGGATCCTGAGGAAAAATATTCTCCGTGGGAGCAAAGATGTAGCAGTCGAGATAGCGCACATGATGGCTCTTATAAATGTGGTTCGTCCAGAACGGTGAATTGATGAGGTGGACGTCCTGAATAGTAACGTTCTGGGAATTCGACACATAGGTCAGTCGCGGACGCTGGGCATCCTTGTTGGTGCACTGCGGATTCCACTGACGGCGAATCCAGAATTCCTGCCAGTAGTGCAGGCCGTTGCCGTCGATGGTGCCACGACCACAGATGGTGAAACCGTCCAACCCGTCGGCATTGATCAAGGCAGAGAAGTACTTGCACGTCTCACCCTCGATGCGCGTCGTCAGAATCGGATAGTCGGCAATGCGCTCGGAGCCTTTCAGCACGGCACCCTCTGAGACCTCCAGATGCGTGCCCTGACGGAAAAACAGTGCACCGGTCATAAACGTGCCCTGAGGAATGACCACCACTCCCCCACCCTCCTGGGCGGCACGGTCGATGACGGCCTGAATCTGTGGCGTCTGCACCTGCGTGCTTCCCATCATCACGCCATAGTCGGTGACAACATACCGATGGCCCAACGTGCTGACATCCACCTTCTTCGTGTTTTGGAACCAGGCATCCATCGCAGTGCCATCGGGCCACGTTTCTTTCACTGAGGCGGTATGGGCGGGAATGCACAGGGTAAACAGGCTCAATACTATCAATGCAAAATGTTTCATGTGCGTAGTTTGTTTGTAATCGCAGGCAAAGGTACGAATAAGTGGGTGAAAATCCAAAGAAAATAACGAATTTATTTTGTTCTTTGCTCGCTTATTCGTACCTTTGCCCCCATATTTATAAATATGTATGAAGGAATTTGTAATTTCTGAGGTCAAGGCCGAGACTGCGGTGCTGGTAGGACTGATTACCCAGCAGCAGAACGAAGCCAAGACAAAAGAATATCTGGACGAGCTGGAATTCTTGGCCGATACCGCTGGAGCCGTGACTGTGAAGCGTTTTACGCAGAAGGTGCAGGGACCCAGTCAGGTGACTTATGTGGGTAAGGGTAAGCTCGAGGAAATCAAGCAATATATCAAACAGCAGGAGGATGCCTACGACGATTGGATGGACGCCCATCGCGGGTTCGACGGATCGATTGTCGTGACGGGCGATGAGGACTGTCCCCAGCCCGTGGGAATGGTGATCTTCGACGATGAGTTGAGCGCCAAGCAGATCCGTAACATCGAGCAGGAGCTGAAGGTGAAGATATTGGACAGAACATCGTTGATTCTGGACATCTTCGCCATGCGTGCCCAGACGGCAGAGGCCAAGACGCAGGTGGAACTGGCACAATACCGCTACATGCTGCCCCGCCTGCAGCGTCTGTGGACCCACTTGGAACGTCAGGGCGGCGGCTCCGGTTCTGGAGGCGGTAAAGGCTCTGTGGGACTTCGCGGTCCTGGTGAAACGCAGTTGGAGATGGACCAGCGTATCATCCGTCAGCGCATCTCGTTGCTGAAAGAACGCCTCGTGGACATTGACAAGCAGAAGACTACGCAGCGCAAGAACCGCGGACGACTGATCCGTGTGGCGCTGGTGGGATATACGAACGTGGGTAAGTCGACCATGATGAACCTGTTGGCCAAGAGCGACGTGTTTGCCGAGAACAAGCTGTTTGCCACGCTGGACACGACAGTACGCAAGATGACCATCGACAATCTGCCCTTCCTGTTGGCCGATACCGTAGGATTCATCCGTAAGCTGCCCTCGGACCTGGTAGAGAGTTTTAAGAGTACCCTCGACGAGGTGCGCGAGGCTGACTTGCTGGTGCATGTGGTGGACATCTCGCACCCCGATTTCGAAGAGCAGATTCAGGTGGTGGAAAAGACGCTGGCCGACTTGGGCTGCGCCGACAAGCCGTCGATGCTGGTATTCAACAAGATTGATGCCTACACATGGACGCCGCAGGACGAAGACGACCTGACGGAGCCCACGAAGGAGAATATCTCGTTGGACGAGCTGAAGCAGACATGGATGGCCCGCACTGGCGAGAACCAACACTATTTGGAGTGCCTGTTCATTTCGGCAAAGAAGAAAGAGAACATCGATGAGCTGCGCGAAATACTGTATAAGCGCGTAAGAGAGTTGCATGTGCAGAAATATCCGTATAATGACTTCCTCTATCAGATAGAAGAGGAGTAAAAAGGTAAAAGAGTAAAAAGGTAAAAAATAATTGAACCATTAACGATATATTTTATGAGAGATTACAGACAACTGACACAAGAGGAGATTCAGGTGCTTGAGAGCAATAGCTGTTGGGCCGAGGACTGGAACAGAGTTAAGGTGGCTGAGGACTTCCGCCCGTACAACTTCCATCGCGTAGTGTTCTACGGCGACATTCGCCTGGGTAAGTTTGAGAAGACTGTCGAGGTGGCCAAAGGCTTTACAAAGCATTCGGGCATCAACGATGCTACGCTGCGCAACGTGACGGTGGGCGACGACTGTCTGATTGAGAAAATCGGCAACTTCATTAACAACTATAACATTGGTGACGACTGCTACATATCGAACGTGTCGACGATGGAAACCACCGAGGGTGCCACGTACGGCGAGGGTCACCTGGTGAGTGTGCTGAACGAGATGGGCGACGGCAACGTAATGCTGTTCCACGACCTGAACTCGCAGCTGGCGGCTTTCATGGTGAAGCACTTCAACGACAAGCAGCTGAAGGACTCTATTATCCGACTCATCAACGAAGAGATTCGTTTCTCGCGTCCAGAGAAGAGTACGCTGGGCAATGGTGTGAAGATCATCAATTCGAAGGAGATTACCAATACGGTGGTGAAGGACGACTGTGAAATCAACGGTGCAGCACGCTTGAGCGACTGTACCATCCTGTCGACGAAGGATGCCAGCGTATATATCGGCACGGGTGTCATCTGCGAGAACAGCATCATCTCGAATGGCTGCTCAATCACCAACTCGGTGAAGATGCAGGACTGCTTCGTCGGCGAGGCCTGTCAGATCACCAACGGATTCACCGCCGAGGCCAGCGTGTTCTTCGCCAACTCGTATATGGCGAACGGTGAGGCGTGTGCTGCGTTCTGCGGCCCGTTCTCAGCATCGCACCACAAGAGCTCGCTGTTGATTGGCGGCGAGTTCTCGTTCTACAATGCCGGTTCGAACACCAACTTCTCGAACCACGCCTACAAGATGGGCCCGCTGCACTACGGCACGCTGGAGCGCGGCACGAAGACGGCCTCGGGTGCCTACGTGCTGATGCCTGCCAAGATCGGTGCCTTCTCGGTGTGTTTCGGCAAACTGATGAACCATCCCGACATGCGCTGTCTGCCCTTTGCCTATCTGATGGCATACGGCGAGACCATGTATATCGTGCCTGGTCGTAACATCACGACGGTAGGTCTGTATCGTGACATCAAGAAATGGCCGAAGCGCGACAAGCGTGCCCCGTCGTGCCGCAAGAGCGTCATCAACTTCGACTGGTTGTCGCCGTTCACCGTTGGCGAAATCGTGCAGGGCAAGAAGATTCTGGAGGCGCTGCGTCAGGCTGGTGGCGACAACGTGTCGTCGTATAACTACCACGAATACATCATCAACGCCTCGTCGTTGCGCAAGGGCATCAAATACTACGACATCGCCCTGCGAATCTATATGGGTGCCGTGCTGAAGCGTGCCGTGAAGGGCGGATGGCTGGGCAAGCCCACATCGACCATAGGTGAGGGCGAGTGGATCGACCTCTCTGGTCTGCTGCTGCCTCAGAGCGAGGAGCAGCGACTCATCGACGACATCAAGAACGGTTCGCTGGAGAGCATCCAGGATGTGTTGCAGCGCTTCTATGAGATTGACGAGCACTACCGTGTTTACCAATGGGCGTGGACGTACAAGCTGATTCTGGACTACTATGGCATCGACGAGTTGACGGAACAGGCCATGCAGCGCATCCGCGAGGACTATGTCAAGGCCCGCCGTGCTTGGATTGCCGAAATCCGCAAGGATGCCCAGAAGGAGTTCGACATGGGTGATGTCGAGCAGGAGGTGTACGACGACTTCATCTCGAAGCTCGACCACGAGATCGATTACGAAGAGTAAATAACGAACACGAATTATACGAATTAAACGAATGACAATGAAACTCTTTTTGACTGGCTTGTTGATGGTGCTCGGAATGAGTGTCCAGGCCAAAGACTATCAGTATCAGACGGTGGATGCGGATCAGACCAAGACGAGGATTTATACCCTCGATAACGGTTTGAAGGTGTATCTGAGTGTGAACAAGGAGAAACCCCGTATTCAGACCTACATCGCCGTGCGGACGGGTTCGAAGAACGACCCTGCCGAGACGACCGGTCTGGCACACTATCTGGAACACCTGATGTTCAAGGGTACCAAGCAGTTTGGCACCACCAATCCCACGGCCGAGGCTCCGCTGCTCGACGAGATTGAACAGCGTTACGAGGCCTATCGCAAGCTGAAGGACCCCGAGGCCCGTCGTCAGGCTTATCACGAGATCGACAGCGTGTCGCAGGTGGCTGCCCAGTACTTCATCCCCAACGAGTACGACAAGCTGATGGCTGCCATCGGTGCCGAGGGTACGAACGCCTTCACGTCGAACGATGTGACGTGCTACGTGGAGGACATCCCGTCGAACGAGATCGAGAACTGGGCAAAAATCCAGGCCGACCGTTTCCAGCACATGGTGATACGTGGTTTCCATACCGAGCTGGAGGCCGTCTACGAGGAGTATAACATCTACCTGACGGACGACGGCGACAAGATATGGAATGCGATGGGCAAGAAACTGACCCCCACACACCCGTACGGTACTCAGACCACCATCGGAACGCAGGAGCATCTGAAGAATCCTTCGATCACCAACATCAAGAACTACTTCAACAAGTGGTACGTGCCCAACAATGTAGCCATCTGTATGTCTGGCGACTTTGACCCCGACAAGACCATTGCCGTCATCGACCGCTACTTCGGACTGTGGAAGCCCGGTGCCGACGTCAGTCAGCCCGTGTATCCCGCACAGCGTCCGCTGACGGCTCCTGCCGACACCACCGTCATTGGCCAGCAGGCTGAGCAGGTGCTGGTGGGTTGGCTGGGCAAGAAGGCCAGCGACCTGCAGTGCGACACGCTCGACGTCATTGCCTACATGCTCTGCAACGGCAAAGCCGGACTCTTCGACCTGAACCTGAACCAGACGATGAAGGTGCAGGGCGCTGACACATGGATGCAGGAACAACAGGACTATTCCTGCTTCATTCTTGTTGGTATGCCAAAGCCTGAACAGAAGTTGGAAGAGGTGCGTGCACTGATGCTGGGCGAGATCGAGAACCTGAAGAAGGGCCGGTTTGCCGACGACCTGTTGCCATCGGTCATCAACAACCTGAAGCTGAACTACCAGCGCGGACTGGAGAGCAACCAGTGGCGCGTCAGACAACACATGAACGCCTTTATCAACGGCAAGTCGTGGGAGCAGCACGTGGGCAAGATGGACCGTATCTCGAAGATGACGAAACAGCAGATTGTGAGCTTTGCCAACCGTTTCTTCACCAACGGCTATGCCACCGTGTTCAAGGTGCAGGGTACCGACACGCTGCAGAAGAAGATTGACAAGCCTGCCATCACGCCCATCCCCACCAACCGCGACCTGGTGAGCCGCTTCGTACAGGACATCCAGCAGTCGAAGGTGGAACCCATACAGCCCGTTTTCGTAGACTTCAAGAAAGACCTGACGGTCACCGAGACCAAGCGCCATCTGCCGCTGATGTACAAGCAGAACACGGAGAACGACCTCTTTACGCTGATATTCCGCTATGAGTTCGGAACACAGGACGACAACCGCTACGACATTGCAGCCGGCTATTTGGACTATGTGGGCACGCAAAAGCACACGCTGGCCCAGATTCAGCAGGAGTTCTACAAGATGGCGTGCAGCTACTCCGTCAATGTGAATCCCGACAACATGAACATCACCCTCACGGGTCTGCAGTCGCAGATGCCACAGGCGCTGGCTCTGTTGGAAGAGGTGCTCAATCAGTCGAAGGGCGACAAGGCCTCGTACGACCAGTATGTCGACCTGGTGCTGAAGAGCCGTGACGATGCGAAGAAAGACCAGAGAACCAATTTCCAGTATCTGGTGACTTATGCGATGTATGGCCCTCACAACGGCATGCGTAATGTCATGTCGGAAGAGCAGCTCCGTCAGGCCAATCCCCAGCAGCTGCTGTCGCTGATAGCCGGACTGAAGAACTACAAGCACAGCGTGCTGTATTACGGCAAGCTGACTCCCGAGGAACTGTCGAAGGTGCTGGATGCCAAGCATCAGACCGCCAAGACGCTGGCTGACGTGCCTCATGGCAAGCCCTACGTTCGCCAGCAGGCCACCGAGAACGAGGTGATGATAGCGCCTTACGACGCCAAGAACATCTATATGGTGATGTACCACAACGAGGGTCTTGACTGGAATCCGGAACAGGAAGGCGTCGTAGACCTGTTCAATGAGTACTACGGCGGTGGCATGAACGGCATTGTATTCCAGGAACTGCGCGAGGCCCGCGGACTGGCCTATAGTGCTGCGGCCTACTACGTGACGCCTGACAAGAAAGGCAACAAGGACTTCTATCAGGCCTATATCATCACACAGAACGACAAGATGATGGATGCCGTGAACCAGTTCCACGTCATTCTGAACGACATGCCTGCCAGCGAGGCAGCCTTCCAGATTGCCAAGGATGCGCTGACCAAGCAGTTGGCCAGCCAGCGTACCACGAAGTCGGGCGTCATCAATGCCTACATCGTAGCCCAGCGCAAGGGTATTGACTATGACTTGAACGAGAAGGTGTACAACGCCCTGCCCGGCATGAAGCTGCAGGACATTGTGGACTTCGAGAAGCAGCACATGGCCAACAAGGCCTATCGCTACATCATTCTCGGCGACGAGAAGGAGCTCGACATGAAGGCATTGGAAAAAATCGGCCCCATCAAGCGCCTGACACAAGAAGAAGTCTTCGGATACTAAACCGAAGACTTCCACCTGTCCTTTGGGGTTTTGCCCCAAAGAATTATTTCTTCACGCGATAGATGCGGAACGACATAGGAGGCAGTTGGTCAGTAATGACCAGCTGCTTCTTTTCGCTGGTACAGGCGATGGAGCCCTCCTTCGGAGTAATTAGCTCGGGGTGCTCGATGCTGTTCTCGTCGTCCATGCCATCGTGGCTGAGAGTGATGGTGCGGGCCGTTGTGGCTCCCGTCATAGCGGCCAGGTTCAGCTGCACGGGCTGGGCAGTGCGCGACGTGTTGGCCACCTTGATAATCACCTCACTGGCATTGCTGTCGAAAGCCGCCGAGGCAAACAGGCCGTTCTGTCCCTCCAGATTTGCCACGGGCTGTGGCTTGGCTTTCTTGTCAGCGGGCGTCATGGTCAGCGGCAGCACGTGGGTTCCGGCATTGGTGGCATACAGTTGCTGCACGTAGTAACTGACGGTCTTGAACATCTGCGTCTGGTCGTACCAAATCTGGTCAGGGCGCCACTGCCAGCCGTCGACATGGGCAAACAGAGGAGCGGGTGTCGTCATATGAACCACATCGGCATTACGCTCGAAACCCGTCATGAAGGCGGCTTCCAACAAGGCGGCCTCATAGTGGTTCCACTTCTTACCCTTGCCGTGACAGGCATACTCGCCGGCAAAGACCTTCGGTCCCTTGCGGTCGTACGTGTCGTAACGCAAACCATGCGTCAGGAACCACTGCTCGTCACGATAGTAGTGTTCGTCGACGAGGTCGGCCTTCTGAGCCTTCATGGCTTTCCAACCGTCTTCGAAACGGAAGGTATTGTCGGGCACATCTTCAGGCACAGGACCGCTGGTTCCCACAATCTTGATGTCGGGATATTTTCCGCGGATGGCAGCCACGAAGGGCTTCAGACGCTCGTAGTAGAACTCGCCCCACTGCTCGTTACCCACACCGATATACTTCATGTTGAAAGGCTCGGGGTGTCCCATATCGGCACGTACCCTACCCCACTTCGAGTCGGCTGGGCCGTTGGCAAACTCGATGAGGTCCAGACAGTCGTCGATGTAGGGCTGCAACTCGTTCATGGGTACGTGGGCACTCTCCTTCTCCCAGTTCTGATACTGGCAGGCCAGTCCCACACTCAGAATGGGCAGCGGCTCGGCACCGATATCCTCAGCAAGTTGGAAGAACTCGAAGAATCCCAGACCGTACGACTGGTAGTAGTCAGGATAGTAGCGATAGTCGAAGGTGTGCTCCCAGCGGTTCTGGTTCAGCGGACGGTTCTCGACGGGACCTACCGTGTTCTTCCACTGATAGCGGGTGTCCAGGTCGGTACCTTCGACAATGCAACCGCCAGGGAAACGGAAGATGCCGGGATGCAGGTCAGCCAGGGCCTGGGCCAAGTCACGACGCATGCCGTTCTCGCGGTTTTTGAAGGTGTTGACAGGGAACAGCGAAACGTGTTCCAGTGCCACGCTGTTGGCTCCCTTTAGGAAGATGCGCAACTTGGCATGCTTCAGCGTCAGGGGCGATGTCAGCGTCAGCGTGTACTTCTTCCAGTCGGTCGAGGTGATGTCGAGCGTCTGTTCTACAAACTCCTGATGCTCGTCCATCGAACGCTCGTTAATCAGCTGCACGCGGAGGGCACCATTGCCCTTGGGAGCCTTCGCCCAAACGGAAAAGCGATACTGCTCGCCCTTCTTTACGCCGATGCCAAAGTAGCCCTCGTTGGTCAATCCCGTGCGACGGTCGTTGTGGTCAGGGGCACTCAACACCACATAGTTCGGACAACGCTCAAAGGGACCGTCACTCATCACATCGACACATCCGAAGGCCTGCCAGCCCATCAGGTGCTGGGGAAATTCAAACGAGCGGTTCTTAATGAGTTCGCCATAGAGTCCGCCGTCGGCAGCGTAGTTGATGTCTTCAAAGAAAATGCCATACATCGTCGACTGAATGGGTGCTCCCAGTTTCTTGGTGTTGATGTCCATGACGTTCTCTGACCCACGGTCAGAGTGTGGCGTTGTATTTTGGGCGGTTGTCCCCAGCGTCACTGCACTAAGCAGCAGGGTCGTTAATAGTTGCTTTCTCATTTGTTGTTTTGCTTTGTTTTGTTAGTATTTATGGCACAAAGGTATATAAAAAGAATCTTATTTCTGAACTTTTTAATTAGATTAACAATAAAAAGAATGATTCTTGCTCTTTTATTCGTACCTTTGCAGAATACAAACTAAAAACAAATACTTAGAAGAATATGGCAAAATCAGTAGAATTCAAGTATGCCCCGATGTTTCAGGTGGGCGAGGACAAGACGGAGTACCGCTTGTTGAGTAAGGAAGGCGTGACAACCGCCGAGTTTGAAGGAAAGCAGATCGTGAAGGTCTCTAAGGAGGCCCTGACCCTGTTGGCCCAGCAGGCTTTCCACGATGTGGAGTTCATGCTGCGTCGCGAACATAACGAACAGGTGGCCAAGATCCTCACCGATCCCGAGGCCAGCGAGAACGATAAGTATGTAGCCCTGCAGTTCCTGCGCAATGCCGAGGTGGCTTGCAAGGGCATCCTGCCTTTCTGTCAGGACACCGGTACGGCCATCATCCACGGTGAGAAGGGTCAGCAAATCTGGACGGGTTTCGAGGACGAAGAGGCTCTGAGCCTTGGTGTGTTCAACACCTTTACTCAGGATAACCTGCGCTATTCGCAGAATGCTCCTCTGAACATGTACGACGAGGTAAATACCCGTTGCAACCTGCCTGCTCAGATTGACATCGAGGCAACAGAGGGCGCTGAATATCGCTTCGTCATGGTGGCCAAGGGTGGTGGCTCTGCTAATAAGACCTACTTCTACCCCATGACCAAGGCTACCATCCAGAACGAGGGAACACTCATTCCGTTCCTCGTAGAGAAGATGAAGTCGCTGGGTACAGCAGCATGTCCTCCTTACCACATTGCATTCGTCATCGGTGGTACATCAGCTGAGAAGAACCTGCTGACAGTGAAGCTCGCTTCTATCAAGTTCTACGATGGTCTGCCAACAACAGGCGATGAGACGGGTCGTGCTTTCCGCGATGTCGATCTGGAGCAGAAGCTTATCAAGGAGGCTCAGAAGATTGGTCTTGGTGCTCAGTTCGGTGGTAAGTATCTGGCTCACGATATCCGCGTCATTCGTTTGCCTCGTCATGGTGCAAGCTGTCCTATCGGTATGGGCGTTAGCTGCTCTGCAGATAGAAATATCAAGGCAAAGATCAATGCCGATGGTATCTGGCTCGAGAAGATGGACTCGAACCCCACCGAGTTGATTCCTGAGGAGCTGCGCAAGCCAGGCGAGGGCGGCAAGGGCATCGAGATCGACCTCAACGAGGGCATCGATGCCGTTCGTAAGGAGCTCTCTAAGTATCCTGTTTCCACGAGGGTGAACCTTCGTGGCACGATTATCGTGGCTCGCGACATTGCTCACGCTAAGCTGAAGGCTCGTCTGGATGCTGGCGAGGGTATGCCCGACTACTTCAAGAAGTATCCAGTGCTCTATGCAGGACCAGCTAAGACTCCAGAGGGCTATCCTTGCGGATCTATGGGCCCAACCACCGCAAACCGTATGGACCCATACGTAGATGAGTTCCAGGCTAATGGTGCATCGCTCGTCATGATTGCCAAGGGTAACCGCTCAGACGTTGTCACTGAGGCTTGTAAGAAGCATGGTGGTTTCTATCTCGGCACCATCGGTGGCGTGGCTGCAGTGCTCTCTCAGTCGAGCATCAAGAGCATCGAGTGCGTTGAGTATCCTGAGCTCGGTATGGAGGCTGTATGGAAGATTGAGGTCGAGGACTTCCCCGCATTCATCCTCGTCGATGATAAGGGTAACGACTTCTTCAAGACCCTGAAACCCTGGTGCCCGGCTGCCAAGTAACGTTGTTACGAAATAACGATATAACGTTATAACGAATGCTGAAGCCATCGACAACTCTAACGATTCTGATGCTGCTGCTCGTCACGCTGACGACAGCAGCACAGGACTTCGCCGTGCGACAAGGCTGTCGGCGCGGCACACCGCGTCCCCAAACGACAACCCTGCGGCGTGGAGGCAGCGAGGGCAGGATACCCGGTGGCGACTTCTACCATGGCGAGCGTCATCAGCTGACGGTACTCGTAGCCTACAACGACCGTTCGTTCGTGGGCGACGAGGCTGCCACGTTAGAACAATGGAACCTGATTTTCAATACCGAGAACTTGGCAGAGGAACCTTTTAAGGGCTCCGTCCACGACTATTTCCATGCCCAGAGCTATGGCGAGTTCAACGTCGTCTTCGACTTGGTGTATGTGCAGGTCAGCGGCGATGCCCAAAAGTATGCCAGCACCCAAAAGGATGACGAGAATTCGCAGTATCTGGTCGAGGACATCATGGAAGTACTGAAAACACTCGACATCGACTGGAGCCTCTACGACTGGAATGACGACGGCTATGTCAACCAACTGCTCATCGTCTATGCCGGCAAGGGCATGAACGATGGTGGCGGAAGCGATACCATCTGGCCCCACCAATGGTGGATGAGCGAACACTTGAAGGATCGTCAAGAGGGCGTTTATTGCGAGCCCATCCCCGTTGAGGGCGGCGACAAGACCTATCTGGTCGACTGCTACTGTGCATTGGCGGAACTGACCAGAAAGAACGACTACGGCTCCTTCGGCACCATCTGCCACGAATACAGCCATTGTTTCGGATTTCCCGACTTCTATAGTAGTTCTTCGCAAATCGTAGGCACATGGGACCTCATGGACTATGGCAACTACAATGGCGGCGGTTACCAGCCCCCATGCTACTCTGCCCACGAGCGCTGGCTGATGGGATGGCTCACCCCCGTCGAGTGTACCGAAAGCATGACGGTCTCTGACATGCCGGCACTCTGCGACGAACCACAGGCATATCTCCTTCGTAACGACGCATACGAGAACGAATACTACATCATCGAGAACCGTCAACAACGGGACTGGGACACTTCTCTCCCAGGCAGTGGCATCGTCATCTTCCACATCGACTACGACCCATCCATCTGGACAGGTATCACCGAGTGGCCCAACGGCGGTTCTATGAAGCGCTACACCATCTTTGCTGCCAACAACTCGGCCTACACATATAGCGGATGGGGCTATCCCTACAAGAGCAACAATGAACTGACCAACACATCGAAGCCTGCCGCCTCGTTGAATCATGACAACAGCGACGGGACGAAGCTCATGTCGAAACCCATCACAGCGATGGCCGTCACCGACGGACTGGCCTCGTTTGAAGTCAACCTGACACCGACAGCCGTCAGCGAACACGTGGCAATCACCACGCCCAAGGTGCTCTACGACCTCGGTCCCATCCGCATCATCAGGTGTGCCAACGGAGAAATCAAAAAAGTGATGAAGCATTGAACTTCATCACTTTTTTTTAGATTCACTCCGTCGCGCAAACGCCCGGCATTAGAGATTAGAGATTTTAGAGATTTTACTTTTTTACTTTTTTACCTTTTTACTTTTACTTGACAAGGGACTGGTACCTGTTATACTCAAATTAAAATCAATATTTGAGTACAACGAGCCGATTTGGGGACAACAATTTTCCTGATTTTGGGGCGACAAAAGCGGAATATCGAAAATAAACACTATCTTTGTACTCCGAAATTGAATTTGTCCCCATGACTGCAAACAGCATTTTGATTACAGCCGTCTTCTTTGCATTTCTGGTAGCTGCTGCTATCAGTATCTATTTTTCGTACAAGCAAACCAACACAATCCTAAAGAATAACAACCAACTAGCCGACGAAGTGGAGAGCCAAAAGGAATTGCAGCACCAACTTCGTAACGAACTCAAGGAATTGAAAGAACAGCTGAAGCCTAAGGACAGGGTTTCGGAATTGCAACAGGAGACGGAATCGCTGCGTGAGAACATAAAAGACACCCGCGAGATGAGCGACGACGAGCTCCGCGGATGGATTGACCTGCAGATGGCCGAGAGCCACATGTATGCCAATCCGGACCTTTCGCTGAAGGACATAGCTCAGCGCCTGGGACTGACCCAGAAGCGAATCAAGCAACTCCTGAAAGACGACGTGCGGTATGGACGTCTGTACGACTATCTGACGGAAAAACGCGTGCTCTACGCCACCGAGCTAATCAAGGAGAATCCGCAGTGGTCGATGGATGCCATTAGAAAAGAGGCCGGTTTCGTGTCGCGCACCACCTTCCAGACCGAATTCAAGAAACGTATTGGCGTCACTCCCGCCCAATACCGCCAGCACACTCAGACCGAAGAGGTCAGAGTTGAATCAAACTAACACTTTTCGCATCGTCCAGCCAAGGGCAATAACAACTGCGATGCCCATGATATCTACGATGACGTAAGGAATCAGGTCGTAGAGCATGATGGGGAAAATAATCATGGCCACCATGTGGGCCACCATCAGAATACCCACCCACTGCAGCCATCCACGATAGAAAAAGGCGATGGCGATGCCGAGGGGCAGAAAGACCAGGGGCTGTGCTACTGCCAGTGCCAGATCGATGACTGATTCTGGGAGCATGGAGGTAATATCACCCGCAGCAACAACCACCATAAAAATCCACCACAGCACGGTGAAAGGTCTGACCAACGGCTTCATGCCACGCATCATGGCATAATAGAGTATCATGTCGCCCGCCAAAACAATCAGCCGAAGCGGAACCTGAAATCCATTGGCATTCACCCATTCAGCTATGTCATACGAGGTGTTGAATGCCTGTATCACAAAGAACACAAAGCCTACCTCGATGAGCCAGCGGGGCAATCCGCTTTCCACCTTATCAATATAAATAGAGCGTCGCTTGTCGTTGGCCATCATCCGGGCCGATTCGTTTAGTGATTGATATTCCATTTTTTGTGTTGTTGTAAATCGACTGCAAAGATACGAAAACTTTCTTTAAAATCGCCCTTTTGATCAGCAGAAATGCCTGTTTGTAGGAGTAAATTCTGTTTTGAGGACACATAAAGACTTTGGGGACAACAACTTTCAAAATTCTTTTGGCTGGTTTCTTTTTTTCGCGCTTTAATAGGTATATTTGCAAAAAAGATAATATCTAAAACAAAAATTGTTATTAATAACTAACTAGAATGATGAAAAAAGTTATGTTGACAATGGTCTTAGCCTTGACAGGCCTGACCGTTCATGCACAGTGGAACAACTGGCATACCACGCAGGCTATCAGTAGCGGTTTCGGATTGTTGGGCTCTATGATTGAGTCTTCCGAGCGCAAGAAGGCTATGGAAATCTGGGAACGCGAGAAAAAGCAGTATCAGCCCACTTTCAAGGAAGCTCAGGAGAAGGCCAAGCAGCTGGAACAACAAGAAAACTGGACAGAAGCCCTCGAGAAATATGAAGAGATGGCCAAGCTGAACTGTGACTATGGCTATACCGACCAGAAAGGCATTTCCACAAAGATCACCAGCCTTTACGAGAAGGCCGGACGTACCGAAGAAGGTCCCGGCGTGGTGAACAACAAGCGCGTGACGCTGGCCGATTACTCGCAGTACCGCTTTACCCTACAGAATCCCATCAGCAAGGGCAAGAAAGACAATACCACGACAAAGATTGTCCGCGTGAGTTGTTCTGATTCTGAGACACGTATCGAGCTGGAATGTGAAGCCCTATTCCCCAATTTCGATGTTTGTATACAGCCTGGCACTTATATTAAAAGCAAGGGTAGCGGAAAGTTGCGTCTGAGCAGCGTGGAAAACATTGCTACCTGCCCCACTTGTACCAGTATTCCCTGGCCATACCAGAAACTGCGCTTTGCCTTGATATTCCCCGCACTGCCAGCAACGGCAGAAGTGTTCGACCTCATTGAACCATCCAGCGACTGGAAGTTCAAGGAAATCAGATGTAAATAACCTCAACGCTAATAACCGGCAAAGATGAAAAGAAAGATGCTTTGGGGCCTTTGCATCCTCCTGACAATAGCTGCGAGCCATGTCAGTGCACAGACTGTCGCCCCGTCAGTAACGTCAAATAGTAAACTGGCACCTATGGTGCATGCCTTTGCTGCGCAACAGGTTGAGGCAGCCAGGCGCGCTGGAGGACAGGTGTCCCAAAAGCCAGTCCTCTTCGTCGTACGCCTTTACCCCGAAGCGGATGCCAGCGAGGCTAGCCAGCAGATAGAGGCCACTGGGGCCGAGGTGAAGACGACTATCGGACGTATGCTGATGGTAGCCGCTACAGCCCGGCAGCTGCAAGACGTGGCAGCACTGGAGGGTGTGCAACTCATTGAGAAACCCGTGAAACCCATGCTGAAGCTCGACAACAGCCGTAAGGCTACCCATACTGACGAGGTGCATACAGGCACTGGCGTCCAGCTGCCACAGGCCTATCAGGGCGATGGTGTCATTATCGGCATCATCGACGCCGGTTTCGATGTGACCAATCCTGCTTTCAAGGACGAGCAGGGCAACCTGCGCGTCAAGGCAGCCTACTATCCAGGCATGACCAACGGAAAAGGCAACAAAGCAGTCGTGGACGGCAAGGAGCTGGATGGCACGCTCTTCGATACCCCAGAATTGTTGCTCGACACTGCGCGTCTGAAAGACGACATCCACTATCATGGCACCCACGTGGCAGGTTGTGCGGCAGCCAGCCCCATCAGCACCGTCAAGGGCATTACGGGTGGCACCCTGGCAGGTATGGCCCCCAAAGCCGAACTGATTTTCTGCAACACGTCGTCTGACGATGCACAACAACAGAAATATGAGGATTCAGAAGACGTTGACGATGTCGAACAGCTCAACACGATGTATGCCCTGAACTACATGGCCGACTACGCCAAGAAGGCTGGCAAACCCTTCCTGGTGACGATGAGCATGAACACCCATAACGGTACGCACGACGGCACCAGTGCCGGTTCGCAGATCTATAAGGCTTTTTGCGACCAAGGGCATGTGATGACCATCTCTACCGGCAACGAGGGTAAAGACAATTGCCACATTCATAAGACCGTTGACAGTGAGCATCCGCTGAAGACACTCATGGGTGTGCGTGGCCTATTCGCTTTCTATAATTATCTGTTTACCGACAAGCATGCTTATATCCGATTCTTCGTCTATGACGAAAACAAGAAGCAAGAACTGGCCACCACGGCGGTTCACGAGCTGAAGAACGGACTATCGTCGAAGATGCTGATAGTAGGTGACATGGAAGATGTGGGCACAGATGCGCTGAGCCAGGATTTAAAGACGCTGCTGCAAGACCGTTACACCAGTGCTGGCGGTGGACTGGTCATCGGCAACGGTATTGGTGCTGGCGTTGCCCCCGACGGATCATCCCGTGCAATGACGCAGACCGTTATTCAGTCGAAGGGCAATTTCAACTTCCTCCAGCAGAAACTCGGCATAGAGATTACATCGGCCAACGCCGCCGAACAGCGTGCGTGGATTGACAATGGAGAATTTCTGAATGCCGAAGGCTTCGATGTGGCAGGCAACGATGTGAGTGTTGGCGACTTCAATACCACTGGTGTACCTATCGGTGTGGGAGCCTGGACGGCCAGCAACCTGATAGTCGATAAACCTGGCGAGGCTGCTGAGCCCGATGAAGATTTCAAGGAGGGTGAAGTGGCCCCGTTCAGCAGCTATGGCACCGACTATGCCGGCAACCGTCATCCCTTCGTCGTCTCCCCAGGCGTGTGCATCTATAGTGCTGCTAACTCTTTCTATGGCGACGGAACGTACGAAACCTCAGAGGTCAGCAACCGCCAGTCGTTCAGCAATCAGTTCATCGGTCAGACCACACCACGTGAGTATTGCTGGGTGAAGTCCGACGGCACCTCGATGGCGACCCCCATTGCTGCAGGCATTATTGCCCTGTGGCTGCAGGCCGCCCACGACAAGGGACGCACGCTGACCAACGACGACGTGAAGGCCATCATCCAGAAGAGCGTTGATACCGACGACAACACCACCAAGGCAGGCATCCGTGCCGGCCACGGTAAAATCAATGCATATAAGGGCATCCTCGAAGTGCTGGGTCTGCCTACCGCCATTCCTTCGCTGAGCAAAAACCAGCCTGAGGCTGTCACCTTCCGACTCGTGGGTGACGTGCTCTATGCCGACGGTGCTGCCGACGGAACACCCGTCACCGTCTACAGCCTCTCGGGCACTGTACTTCAACGGTCCACCGTGCAGCAGGGATCCATCACGCTTCCCGGTCTGCAACGTGGCGTCTATGCCGTCCAGCTCGGACAGTTAGGTTCGACACTAATCCGCAAATAATGACGTGAATCAATAAAAGTCACAACAAACTTAACTCAGAAATGATGATGAAAAAAGCGCTATTATTAACGATTGTTGCGCTGATGGCCGTAGCGGCAAAGGCAGCACCGACCATTACTCAGCAACAAGCCAAGGCAAAAGCCCAGGCATTCCTCGAACAACGCCAGGTCAGCGGGAATACTATGCGCAGAAGCGCTGCTGTCGAACTCCGCGAGGCTGCGACAGGGCTCTCAGAGCTCTATGCCTTCAATGCCGAGGGCGGCGGATTTGTCATTGTCAGTGGCGACGACCGCACACTGCCCGTGCTTGGATATAGCCTGACGGGAAGTATTGATGCCGACGACATGCCCGACAACATGCGTTCGTGGCTTCAGGGCTATGCCGATGAGATAGCCCATCTGAGCAAAACATACACCGCTCCACAGCAGACAGCCACGAGTTCGTT